>BNJU01004320.1_pt1 | contig 302932 bp, 468 predicted proteins | sample 8539281 | NCBI WGS metagenome assembly BNJU01 (sample SAMD00202456, study PRJDB9452) | human saliva metagenome | isolation source: human saliva | place: Japan | reverse complement strand
AATATCTCAATTATGCGATTGCTAAAAACATCTGAAAAAAAGTAAAACGTGTAAATGCATATATTACTAACGATATTTGGGTACGCCCTGAAACACTTTTAAAACAAGAAAACCGTATGGATTATAAGAATAATGTTCGTTCTAAAATTACGCATTTAAAGAAACTCTTGTTACGCAAGAAGCACATGAAATGTAGCCTTAGCTTGGGAGAATAATTGTAAAGAAATTCATATTGAAAATCTCAAATGGGCTAAAGATTTGCGTACCTATTGGAATTTTGCTGAATTTAGACGCCAGCTAGAAGAAATAGCTGAAGTCTATGGCATTAAAGTTGTTCTTGTGAATCCTGCTTATACAAGTGTAACGCATCCTATTACAGGTGAACATGGTCAAAAGAAAAATAGAGATATTCATTTTTTCTACAGGCGAAGTCTTTGATCGTGATTATTTAGCTGCAATTAATGTGCAAGAACAAAACCCTAAAGGTTTAAAAATATAAACCAATTGTAGTAAAAGCATATAAGACCAAAAACGCATACACCAAAAATGTATAACGTTGATAATGATAATAGCCGAAAAAGGTCTTATTCGAAAACATATTTTAACAATTTATAATGATTGTTTAACAATTAAAAATAAAGTACCTCAAACCGTGGTGTACTTGCCAATTTTCGATGTTACGGATAACGTGACAACAAAATTGGTGCTCATGTCTTATACGACAAAGCAACAATCTTATGCCCTGTGTCAAAAACAGTGTGATGGCTATTCTTTAACAGAGTATCCATTTGATACTATTTTTGAGGGTATTTGACAACAGTAATGCATGTAGAGGGATGTCGGTAAAAACTAAATCCGACCCCGATTCGAGACTCGTTAGCTCAGTTGGTAGAGCAGTGGACTTTTAATCCTCGGGTCACTGGTTCAAATCCAGTACGAGTCATGGTAAAAAGATTGCATGAATTAACATTCATAGCGCTTTTAGGCTTGACAATTTGAAAAGGTTGTCAAGTCATTTGGTGCGAACATAACGTGCGACCGTTATGCAAGTGCTCGAGACCCCCTGCATATTAGGCACCTTGGTGAAGGTCGGAGTCACCAACGCTCCTCGGCGATAAGAGGTGACGACAACCGTCATTAAACAATGTTGAGATCCACCGCGTTCAAGCAGAAAACGTGCTGAGAGGTTTATGGTTAGTTTGCAATTCCTCTTTCGGTAGATCAATAAAAACCTAGTCGCTAAATGATGGAGACAGTGGAGATTTCGTGATATCGAAGCTGTCGTAGAAGTTATTTAGACTTGTGTGGTGGAACCAGCATACACATCGGGACAGTGCTTTAGCTAGAATCTAGTGAGTTGCCATGCTCGCCAAACCCCGTAAAGAACTGAATAAACAGTCGCCTCAAAAAATGGCAGGCTTGCGGGTGCAAATCCCGCCACAAGTGTAAAATCCTTTTACTTCAGAAGTACAGTTTCTAAGTAATAAAATGCTCGAACAAATCAATCTGACTGTACTGGGTTGACGTTCAAAAACTTCTTGGTTGTAAGGTTCACCAACATAAGGTACAAGATGCGTTAGAAGTACCCTCGTAGGCGCGATAGCTCAGTTGGTAGAGCAGCAGGTTGAAGCCCTGTGTGTCGGTGGTTCGATTCCACCTTGCGCCATACAACATTTTTGGGATGTAGCCAAGTGGTAAGGCAAGGGACTTTGACTCCCTGACACGTTGGTTCAGATCCAGCCCTCCCAATAAAGTGAGGTGTAATTATGCAAAAATTTGATGAATTCCTTGACGAATATTTAAACGAACAAAGACAAAACCGTTCAGAGCAGAATATAAAAAGCAAAAGAAGAACTAGAAGAACTATTAGAAAAAAATAGTTTAACTCCAACCATGTTCGATACTTAAATTACAACCCAGTTCCGGGGTTTGACAATCGAACAAAACGCGTGAACGTGCCCGGAACAGCACAACTAACAAAAGTTTGCAGGTGGTGTCTGCATATCATCACGCTCGCCACGTGATATCTTGGAAAGGTTACTCAAGTGGTGAAGAGAACGGTTTGCTAAATCGTTAGGCGGCAGAAATGTCGCGCAAGGGTTCGAATCCCTTACCTTCCTTAAACGAGGTGAATAAATGAAAAAAGTAATCTTAGACGAATCTATTTTTGGACATCGACAAATGGCAAACCACAAGAAGCTATTGACCAACTAGTCGAAAGTATTCTCCAACTAGAAGAAATCGAAAATAAAAAGCCGTCAAAGAAAAAGACGTTAAAACTCGTGTGCGCTGATGCGACGACACGCCATCCCCGCTATTGGGAAGAACTGTCGTTGCGATGTAGTCTGGATGCGGATGCGTCTGGGGCAAGTGGCGAGAGACCGCGCGGCTCTCGTCAGCTACATCATTATGGTGACGTAAGGCAATTCGGTGCGCCACCCGCTTGTGGAGCGGGCGTTAGTCGGTTCGATCCCGACACGTCACATTGAATAGCGTCAAAGAAAAGACGTTAAAACTCGTATCGCATCGTAAAATGCTCAGATTGAAATAGCTCAGCTGGCAGCGCAACACACACGTAACTCATAGCCCTTTGGATCAATGGCATGACTAGTCGCAAGGACGTCTGCTAGCAATATAAACATCTATATATGGCAACTATTTGGCAAGGTTGCAATCGTGCATTGCGGAAGTGCAATTGTCACGATGGGCGATGCAGTCACTACGGTGACATTAGACATGACCCTGAGTGTTCGAATCCTCTATATAGATGTTTCTTCATCCACCATAGCTCAGTTGGAAGAGCGCGTGACTGTTAATCACGATGTCACAGGTTCGAGCCCTGTTGGTGGAGTAATCGCTTTATTGCAAAACCAAGTAATAAATCGAGGCTTGACAGTAAGCCTGAAAAAGAAACGGACGAGATAGCTACTCTAAAGTTTCCGAATTATTGAGACGTGAATTAACACATATCGGCGCCAACCGCATTAAGCAAGAGATGTCCGGGACGTTGGCTATCAATAATTTCTGTTAGGTAACATGAAAAGGTGCACTAGTTCTTGCTACATGTTCCCTGGGTGAATGAACTGGAATGTCTAGTAACCCTAAAACTTATGCGCTGTTCGTCTAGCGGTTAGGGACACAGGCTTTTCACGCCTGCAACACGGGTTCAATCCCCGTACAGCGTATCGCAATTCGTGAACCGGCTCCTCGGAAGCCTTGAGCAATACGGGGTAAAGATAAGCATTCCCTATGATAATGGCCGCAGGGTGCCACGAATTGAAGCAATGATGCCTATATCCCCGCACAAAGAAAACCTGAGTATTATTCGATAAAGGGCGTTAGGCATCAACTTGGTCTAGTAGCGCAGATGGTTAGCGCACCTGCCTGTCACGCAGGGGTCGCGGGTTTCGAGTCCCGTCTAGACCGTAGAATAATAGAATGGGGAACAATATATGTTCAAATTTTTATGTTCGCGGTGAAAACATTGCCATCACCGACGCTATCCGTAACTATGCGGAAACTAAACTCAGCAAACTGGAAAAAAATATTTCTCTGAGAATGAGTCCGTAACGGTCAATGTCACGGCCAAGGTCTATCCAAAATAAGCGGGCCAAGCTGAGGTGACAATCCCTCACAAAAACTTCACGCTTCGAGCTGAAGAAACATCAGACGATTGGTACGGTAGTCTTGATCTAGTCGTCGATAAACTCGAACGTCAAATTCGCAAATACAAAACCAAGTTGCAAAATCGCAACAAAGTTCGTATGGAGCAAGTCTTTGATGAACCAAAAAGTTATCGATGACACTGAAGTGTTCGCACGTATTAAGACACTAGACATTCAAGTCATGACAGCTCAAGATGCCGTCATTCAAATGGAACTTCTGGGACATGACTTCTTCGTATTCCTTAATGAAGATACGGGACGCGTGAGCATCGTCTATCGTCGAAAAGATGGTACAGACGGTTTTGCTAAATGCAAACTATCACAATCCATACGAGCCAGTCGGCAAAGAAGTTTTGGTAAACATCGAAAAAATATCAACTAAATGTCAGAGTGAACTCAAATAAATTCAGTCAAAACCGTTTTCCGAAAAATATTCAAAACAGAAGCATTCGCTTCTGTCATTGAAATATAAAACAATCCATCAAAAGAACCATCTGACAAATTGAGTTTGTAACAAACATTAATTCAATTGTCTATTATAACCACAAGTCATAGAATCCATTTTAAAGACATCTCTCGAGCCCATATTCGCATTTTTAACCATCACCGAATATAATCAACCATCTCATTATTAAAACGTCTCAGAAACGTTTTACGAGCAAATTAAAAGAAGCGCTCAATCGAGCACTTCTTAATACAACATCCTAGCGTAATCAGTAACAGAAACACTGTACAGCCCAAGATTCCGACCATCCGCACAATGCGTCTTACCTCAGGACGGTAGATTTCAAGTCGCGTACCAATCATACGAGGCTCAGCAAGTGGCAACTTATAAGACAAGAATACGAGTCCTAATGAAGCCAAAACAGCAATTCCACCAAGAACTCTGTAAATTGTGTTGTGCAGAACACCTAAACGTAAATGAATAGCCGTTGTACCGTTCATTGTTACGAATTGCCCTAGAGTGTCGCTTCCGAACACGAACAATCCCGCGATAGCAATACTTGTGAGAATTACTAGCACGTATTTCATGTACCGAACAATCGACAGTTTTTGATAAGGTGTCTTCACACCCAAATGTTTAAACAAATATCGCATGTAAGATCCTTTCTACTGAGCTTCGTATCGTAATTGATACACACGTTCAACGCTATCGGCTAACGTAGTAGTAACAATAATAAGTGATGATCCGAGCATTGCGAGCAAATGACTATCAACTTGCAATAATCGAAGAACAATCAAAAGGTGCAATTGCAAGAATAGCTACAAAACAACCAGACACAAGACCCATCTTACGAAGAAGTTTCGTAATAAAGGTTTCCGTTTCAGTCAAAGCAATACCCTCAACATATTGTCCACTACGAGCCAAATGTTGCGCTAAATCTGTCGGGCGCACCTGTACTCGTATTATAGCTATCGCTACACACAAGAATCACGATCGCGTATACCGACAATCGAACGATACTAGTGAGATTCGTCCAAAACGAGCACATGCTCGTTTTTCAATGCAGGAACCCACGTGCTTAAAAATTGAGGAGCATTCATCAAGACACTAGCAAACAAAATTGGAAGCATTCCTGCTGCATTGAGTCGCAAAGGAAGAATGTGGCCACGCTCATCTGTCATACGTTGTGACAAAAGTGGAATCTTGACTACTATCGTATGTAAAACAATAATAAGTAGTGCAGATACCAAGAAGACACTTGCAAGAATCAATTGATTGACACTTGATAGAGTTTTCCAAGCGCTGACCGTTTGAGAAATTCCTGACAGAATCCCTGCCGCGATGATCACGCTCGAGCCATTCGCAACACCGCGTCTTGTAATAATATCGCTCAAGTATGATACGAAAAATGTTCCCGCAAAGTAATGATTCCAAACACCAACATGCGCGTTACTGTCAAATCACCAATAATCGTTGTTCCATTTACATCACTAATACGAATATTCTTGACTTGTTGGAACATGCGATAAATCTGAATCACACCAAATGCGAGTGCTAGTTCGCGAGTCAGGCGGAGCTGTTTCGTACGACCGATCTTATCTTGATCTTTCCACGTACTAAATGGCGGAATCAACTGCAAGAACTGTACAAGAATCGATGCGTTGATAAATGGAGCAACACCTAATGCAAAATACGTAAACATTGCACCGTTATTAGTGATCCCCAAAAGACCCACGACTCATTTTTGATTCAAACGTGCAATCAACCGTCCATCAAATCCGAATAACGGCGTATAACTACCTAATCGGAAGACCATTACTAGTAACAACGTAATCAGTAACGGTTTCATAACTGCTTTAAACTTAGTCATTTGTCACCTCGTTTTTGCTAGACCGTCCTCAATCATCGAAACGACCAATGAGGACAGACTAACCGCCGCATATCCCGGCGCACTTTCATCTAATTCTGTTTGTAATTCAATCAATTGACGCTTCAACTCACTCGGAATCCGAATCGTAATTGTTGCGTCGTTTAAGGGTTTTGCTCATTTACGGCGTCCCCTTTTTCTTCTTTTTCAAATTCCGACGAGCCTTGCGGTTCGGAGCATCACGCAATTCAATCGCATTTGCAACTTCGTCTAAGAATTCTTGTTCTGTAATAGACTGCATTTGACCCTAAAGCTTGATGCTTCAACTTCACGTTTCAAGAATTCAATCGCTTCACTATTTTCACTCTGACGTTCAGCACTCATTGTTTCAAATCGACGGAGCACTGCTTCAGATGTAAAATCGTTCATTCTTGATTAGATTCGTAAATTCGTCATAAAGCAATCTTATTAAAAACGCTGAAGTACTTTCTTCTCGAAGCAATTGTGTGTAACGATAGAAAAATATCATCACCACCATAACTCAACATAGAAACACTTGTACGATAATATTCAAGTTGCTCTAACATATCACGATAAGCAACGTCAAACGCATACAAGACAGCTGACACTAAGAATTCACGTTTATTATTATCATCTGTCCATGATGTATCTTCATCAAATTGTTTTCGAAGTTCCTCAACGGGTCCCCATTTCTTAGCCAAACGCCAAGATCTCGCAATAGAACCCGTTACCGCTCCAAATCGAGCATTATTCAATTCATCACTAATCGTAGAAAACGCTTGAGCGAAACGTGCTGTTTGAGTACGTGATCCTGAATCCATTGCAGACGCTTCAAGTTGCATACGGTTAATCTGCTTTTGAAGTGGACGTTGCATACCTGCTAGTAAGACCCCTTCATCAGTCAATGCTTTTGAAAGAATCGCTTTATTAGAATCCGTCATGAATTGACGCATGAAATCATCTTCTAAGGAAATATAGAATTGACTAACACCGGGATCTCCTTGACGACCGCTACGTCCGCGCAACTGATTATCAATACGAGGTGAACGGTTATGATCACAACCAATAACTACTAGACCGCCCGCTTTAGTTGCGACTTCGTCTAGTTTAATATCGACACCACGACCTGCCATATTCGTTGCAACAGTAATCGCTGTATGTTCACCACCATGTGAAATAATAAGCGCTTCTGCTTCAGGATTAAGAGCATTCAATACATTATGAGAGAGCCCTTCGTCAGATAACACACGACTAATCGCTTCACTGTCTTCGATTGAAATTGTACCAATCAACACAGGTTGATTATTATCATGATACATACGAACAGCTTTCGCAACACCGCGCCATTTAGCCAATTTCGTCGGGAACAACATATCTGGTTTATCTTGACGAATCACTGGTTTGTATGTCGGTACAGATGTAATCTCAAGACCGTATACTTGATAAAACTCATCATCTTCAGGTCGAGCCGTACCCGTTAAACCTGCCAAATGCTTCACTTTTTGAATAATTCTTGATAAGTAACTTGTCGATAAGTCATCATGTCAGCTTGAATCGCTAGACCATGCTTGGCTTCCAAAGCCTCGTGAAGACCCTCTGACAAGCGACGTCCTTCCAAGATACGACCCGTTGAATCATCAACCAATTCGATCTTGTCTTCCCGAAGAACGTAATTACGATTTTCCAACTGAATATAATGCGCTTGAAGAGCATTATGTAGTAAATGTTGCTCGGTCATATATTTCTTATCGAACAAATCATCAATACCAAGCGCTTCTTGAACTTTTACAATACCACTCTTCGATAATTGCACACTATTGAACTTCTCATCAATATCAACATCGTCTCGGCTCAATGTTTTCACAACCGCATTTGCTTTAATACGAAAATCATTTACCCAAGCATCACGCTCATCAGTTGACCCCGAAATAATCAAAGGCGTCCGAGCATCATCAATCAAAACCATGTCTGCCTCATCGACAATAACCGCATCGCGATCCTTTTGAAGAATCATTTCTTTGTTAATTGCCAACTGATCATGCAAATAATCAAAACCAAATACTTGATGCGTCGCATAACAAATAGAAGAAGCATACGCATTTCGCTTCATATCAAAATCATCAGATGAAAGCACACTGCCAACTGTTAAATAAAACTGTGCGGCCAATTGACGAGTAAAGCTACGGTCACGATATGCTAAATAGTCATTGGTTGTCACCACAACCACTCTACGCCCAAATAACGCTAATGTGACAGCGCCCATCGCCGCGACCAAGGTTTTACCTTCACCTGTCTTTTGCTCGACTACACGTCCTCTCACAAGCGAATACGCGGCATAGATTTGAACAAGTCTCGGCTCTAATCCATAAATACGTCGTGCAATTTTCAGCAACACCAGATAAGACAGTCAAAATTTGAGTATTTGTCAATTTATCGTATTCATGTTTTTCATAAGCGAATTGAATAAATTGATCAGGGTTAACTTGACTCTTCGGATTTGTTTGACCTTGTGTCGCAAAGCAGCAACCGCCTCCGACCACAATGATTCTTTTGAAGGCTTCTTCAACTTAGACCACGCTCGATTGAACTGATTCCAAGAAAGATAGCCTGTTTCTTTCTACAAATAGAGACACTGGCGTCCTCCTTAAAAATAATTGATAAAACTATTATATCACACATCGTCTTACATTGCAAAAACAAAAAGTATAAAAAGAAACGGCGGCGAGTCCGTTTCTTCTTCACTCATTATTTTTGAGATTTCTTGCGATATGCAACATAACTGATTACAGCTAACGCTACAAGAGCAGCACCAATTGTACCAACTAGACCGTAGTTCATACCTTTGACACCAGTCTTAGGTGTAACTTTCGTCTTAGGTGTTTCTTTTTGGTTTTGTTCCTTGGTTTAGGGTGTTTCAGGAGTTGTAAACTCAACAGTTTGACCTGCATCGTTATGTCTTCGTGAGTTGCAACAACTTGACCATCAAGAGTAACAACCTCAAAGGCTACAACTGAACGACCTGCAAGCGCAGAAGCATCGAACGTGAATGTTACATCTACAGAACCTTCAGATGCAGTTGGTTTGAATTTGGCTGTTGCTTTAACAGCTGGTTGGAATTCTTTACCAGTAGCCTTGTCCATGAGACGACCAGTAACTTCGTATTCTTTACCAACTTCAAGATTCTTGTATTTCACAGTATCTAGCATGCTACTTTATCAGGAGACGCTTTATGATCACCAGTTGCTTTATTAATCAACGTCGTACCAATTTCTGATTCAATTTCTTAATAGTAACTGTTTGATCTTCATCGTTGATGTCTTCGTGAACAGCGACTTCTTTTTCACCGTCAGAAACTTTTTTCAAAAGGCAACTACACGTTTACCAGCAAGTTTAGATGCATCAAACGTAAACTAACATCAACTGTACCACTTGGCTCAGTTGGTGTGAATTTAATCGATCCAGTCACAGCCGGTTCAAGTTCTTTACCTGTTTCTTTGTCCATCAAGCGACCAGTAACTTCGTACTCTTTACCAACAGTCAAATTAGTGTATTTAACTGTATCGATAAAAGTTGCTTGTTTAGGGTTCAACTTCTTTAGCACCTTGTTCGTCTTTTCAAAGTAGTTCCGATAGATGGATTTGGCGTTTTCACTAACGATCGTTTGACCTTCGTCATTGATATCTTCGTGAACCGCAACTCTTTTTCACCTTTCAGATACTTTTTCAAACGCAACAACTTTCTTTACCAGCAAGTTTAGATGCATCAAGCGTGAATGTCACATCAACTGTACCGTTAGATTCAGTTGGTGTGAACTTAACAGAACCCGTTACAGCTGGTTCAAGTTCTTTACCTGTTTCTTTTGTCCATAAGACGTCCAGTAACAATGTATTCTTTACCAACAGTAAGATTTTGTATAAGCAACCTTATCGACAAGAGTTACTTGTACAGGTTCAACTTCTTTAGCACCCTTATCATCAGTAAGAGTGGTACCAATAGATGGGTTTGGTGATTTCACTTTGACAGTTTGATCTTCATCGTTAATGTCTTCGTGAGCAGCGACAAGTTTACCACCCTCAGAAACTTTTTCAAAGGCTACAACTTTTCTTACCGGCCAATTTAGAAGCATCAAGTGTAAACTTAATGTCGATTGATCCGTTAGATTGAGTTGCTTTTGAACTTAGTTGTCGCAGTAACGGCAGGGGCTAAGTTCTTTACCTGTTTCTTTATCCATCAAGCGACCTGAAACTTCGTATTCTTTACCAACAATCAAGTTTGTATACTTAACTGTATCGATAAGTGTTACTTGTTTAGGTTCTACTTCTTTTGGCACCTTTATCATCTTTCAATGTGGTACCGATAGATGGATTTGGTGATTTAACAACTACCGTTTGACCTTCGTCGTTAATGTCTTCGTGAGCCGCTACAAGCTTACCACCTTCAGAAACTTTTTCAAAGGCTACAACTTTCTTACCAGCCAATTTAGAAGCATCAAGTGTGAACTTAATGTCAATTGAACCGTTAGATTGAGTTGCTTTGAACTTAGTTGTTGCGGTAACAGCAGGGCTAAAGCTCTTTGCCTGTTTCTTTATCCATCAAGCGACCTGAAACTTCATATTCTTTACCAACAGTCAAATTAGTGTATTTAACTGTATCGATAAGAGCGATTTGTTTAGGTTCAACTTCTTTAGCACCTTTATCGTCTTTTCAACGTAGTACCAATTTCAGGATTTGGGTGATTTCACTTTGACAGTTTGATCTTCATCGTTAATGTCTTCGTGAGCAGCGACAAGTTTGCCACCTTGAGAAACTTTTTCAAAGGCTACAACACGTTTACCTGCCAATCGAGATGCATCAAGAGTGAACTTGATATCGATTGACCCGCTAGGTTGAGTTGCCGTAAACTTAGTCGTCGCTGTAACAGCCGGACTAAGTTCTTTGCCAGTTTCTTTATCCATCAAGCGACCTGAAACTTCATATTCTTTACCAACAATCAAGTTTGTATACTTAACTGTATCGATAAGAGTTACTTGTTTAGGTTCAACTTCTTTGGCACCTTGATCATCTTTCAATGTGGTACCAATAGATGGATTTGGTGATTTAGCTAACTACAGTTTGACCTTCGTCATTAATGTCTTCGTGAGAAGCTACTACTTTTACCACTTTCGGAAACTTTTTCCAAAGGCCACAACTTTCTTACCGGCTAATTTAGAAGCATCAAGCGTGAACTTAATATCGATTGATCCGTTAGATTGAGTTGCGGTAAACTTAGTTGTCGCAGTAACGGCGGGGCTAGTTCTTTACCCGTTTCTTTATCCATAAGACGACCTGAAACTTCGTACTCTTTACCAACAATCAAAATTAGTATATTTAACTGTATCGACAAGAGTTACTTGTTTAGGTTCAACTTCCTTGGCACTTTCTTATCGTCTTTCAACGTAGTACCAATAGATGGATTTGGTGATTTAACTTTAACCGTTTGGTCTTCATCGTTGATATCTTCGTGAGAACTACCACTTTTGCCACCTTGAGAAACTTTTTCAGAAAGGCTACAATTCGTTTACCAGACCAATCGAGATGCATCAAGAGTGAACTTAATGTCAATTGAACCGTTGGCTTGTTTAGCCGTGAACTTAGTTGTCGCAGTAACAGCTGGACTAAGCTCTTTATTGGTTTCTTTATCCATCAAGCGACCTGAAACTTCGTACTCTTTACCAACAATCAAATTAGTATATTTAACTGTATCGACAAGAGTTACTTGTTTGGTTCAACTTCTTTAGCACTCTTTATCGTCTTTCAACATAGTACCAATAGATGGATTTTGGCGTTTTTAACAACTACAGTTTGACCTTCGTCGTTAATGTCTTCGTGAGAAGCTACTACTTTACCGCTTTTCAGAAACTTTTTCAAAGGCTGCAATACGTTTACCAGCCAATTTAGAAGCATCAAGAGTGAACTTGATATCAACTGTACCATCAGCTTGAGTTGCCGTGAACTTAGTTGTCGCAGTAACGGCAGGGCTAAGCTCTTTATTAGTTTCTTTATCCATCAAGCGACCTGAAACTTCGTACTCTTTTACCAACAATCAAGTTTGTGATTTAACTGTATCAACAAGAGTGATTTGTTTAGGTTCAACTTCCTTAGCACCTTGATCATCTTTCAATGTCGTACCAATGGTTGGATTTGGAACAGGTTTCTTAACTGTAACTGTTTGACCTTCATCGTTAATGTCTTCGTGAGCGGCAACTTCTTCACCACCTTGAGAAACTTTTTCAAAAGCTACAACTTTCTTACCGCCAAGCTTAGATGCATCAAGAGTGAACTTGATATCTACAGTTCCCTCAGTAGCCGTTGGCGTAAACTTAGTAGTTGCTGTAACAGCAGGACTAAGTTCATTACCGGTTTCTTTATCCATAAGACGTCCCGTAACCGTATATTCCGTTCCAGGCTTCAAATTCTTATAAGAAACGGTATCAACCAATGTGATTGGTTTGGCATCTACTGTTTTTGAACCTTGATCGTCTTTCAAAGTAGTTCCAATTTCAAGTACTTTTTCAATTGGTTTATCGGTTGTATATTGCGTTGGAACACGATATTCACCAGTCCAATGAACTCAGGTTGGCCTCGTTTAACAGTCAACTTATAAACATTAGTATCAAGTTGGTGCCCTTGAGGCGCTTTCAACTCTTTCAAATACCAAGTACCTGACTCAATATAATTGAGTTTTGCATAACCGTTATCATCAGTGATCAATGTATACTTAGGAAGAGCGCCTTGTTTCACAAAATCACCGGTACCTATACCCCAACCTTGCGAAACATCAGCTGGCGCAAACAATCCATATTGAGCATCTTTAAGACTATACTCACCATTGCTCTTAGCAATCTCATCAGCGCTTAGCGTTGATTTCTTTTGCATACTAAGTGACATTGGAAGGTCTTGATTAGGAGGTGGACTAGGCGTATCTTTAGGTGTAAATGAAGCACCAGAGATCAAACGTTGACCGTCACCACTTACTTCAAGAATGTAACCATCATTGTTGTAAGTTGCGGCTTCACGATTGTTCGCATACAAATCACGCAAACGAATTACCCAGTTAATAGCGGCGGTAGCAGACCCGTTAGCACCATCGATTGAGAAAGCATGTTGTTGAGTCATCATTTCATTCCAATACGCAATCATAGCGTCACTTGATGAATTAGCAACTATATCTACATCGACTTGACCATTACTCGGAACCCACCAATAATAATTTTGCATTAAGAAGTTAAACTTATTGTAATCATTGTTAAAACGAGAACGAATACCATCGCGAATACGACGCATTTGATCACCTTCACCAGGATGTAACGCATTCGCATTTTTCACCACTTGTTGCAATTGGGACTCGTTCGCCCGAAACATGAACCAGTCGGCAAAGCTTGTTGCAACCAATCGATCACCCGTTACATTATACGTACCCCCAGGTTTCTGCAAAGTCACACCTTGACTCAACGGAATTGCTCGTGTCACAGTCTCACCACCATACAATACACGACTTGGTTCCACACAATAAACCGTTTCGCCCGCCACACGAATCGGACGCATATAATCCTCGTAACCAATTCCGTTATTACCCATGTGTCCATTAACGCTGTATCGCATATAAAACGTCGGGTTTTCCTCAATTGTGACTGTACCCGACTTAACACCTGCACTAACGACACCACTAGACGCGACTGTCGCTACTACAGCGCCCGCTACGGACGCAATACTTGTTGCCATCTTCCGGATTGATGGACTTTTTAAAATATTTTTAAACACTAGTGTTTTGTCCTACTTTCTATTAAAATAGCAAACAATTCACTACCGAAAAGTGTTTAGCGTGGATTCTCCTTTCTCGCCGTGATAATCGCAGAACCGTAACTCAAAAGCAATAATAACCTCTGAGATCAATTTTAGAATTTTTAATTCAAAGTCTTACAGTTAACTCATTCCACTTCAATTCATCTTATTTTCGACGAATGCCTCACAATAAGACTTGTCATTGAAGTTTCTAATCGAACAAGGCCTTAAAGGGAGATGCCAAACTGTCTTGCGTTCATACATCTTTATAAGGGTCATTATCAGTTCTTTTCAAATATTCAATGTATCCTAAAAATACATATTATAATTTGATGCCGAAAAACCCACAACTAATCCTTTTCCGAATTAATAAATTGTTCTGCATTTATAACTATAACAAATTTTCATTTTTGTCAACAAAAAGCAACAAGAAAACCGTTACATGCTATATAAAAATACTCAAAAAGTAATGATAATATTTAAAATCAATAATATTATCAATCCAAAAAATTTACAATTAAACTATCTATTTCAATTCACCCTCATTTCGACTAGCACCTTTCAATAAAACATATCCTTAAAAATTTTTAAATAAACAAGACTTTAAACGGACACACCTAATTGTCTCAACATTCACGTATTTTCATACAGATTGGTTAAAAACATCGTTAAAACCTTGTCCGCGTCTTGCAATAACAAATGAAGCTCCGACGTGAACATTAAGTTTCATTCGTGGACAATAAAGGCGTTCCGCCAACCAAGACGTCCACGCAGGGTTGACTTTTCTTACATAAACTAGATTTCGAAAAAGCAATACCTTCGACAAAATTGGAAAAATTGACGATAGGCTAAAGAGTGTAACATTTCATTGTATTTAGGACCTTGCCTTGATTCTGTTTTAGCCTTTTTCTTTTTGAAATCCAAATTTTCAATACAAATATCTTTGCCTGTTTGAAGGGCGATATCGACAACATTATTCACTAACTTTTGAAGATCTGTTGTTGTCTTAGAACCAGATTTAAAACGATAGGGTAAGACTTGCGTTCGTAGAAGATGACCATACTCATTAGTTTCTGACAATGTCACAAAACCTTTGTTGAAATCAAGACCAATCGTTCCATAAGACGAACGTGTTAAGAACTCATCATCTTCAACATGAATTTCAAAAGTGCAATATAAGTAAAAACGATTGCGCTTTTTAATGATCTTGTAACTAAGAGGACTATAACCTTGACGTAAAATCGAAACCAATTCAGACTTGTGATGTCGAAAAATAGACGCGTCCGTAAACGTATTTGTTGTCTTTACTGGCATTTTTATAGCCGTCAGAAGTCTTTTTCGTAGTTTAATGTCAAATTGATTGTTTTTCGAATTATAGCTCAATTGAAGCATACTGTTTTGCGCTTTTTCATATTTTGAACCAACGAAAGACATTTGACTATCTCGTTATGCAACAAAACGCTTATAATCACGCTTCAATAAATATTTAGTTCCGAAGCACAATTTCAAACGCCCCGACTCAATTTGATAAGTTACGTTATCTAACTGTTGTTTTAATTTATTCAGTTTATTCTTTTTAACAACAATCTTATATCGAATGTTTCGAAGTCGAACTACGGAACCTTTCGGATTAACCTTTAACTGGGCTATACAATCGTCACGTTTTTTTGAATAAGCTTCGAAGTACGTCCTTTTCTAAATGTTCGATCTTTTGTTCAAGCTGTCTTTTTCAAAAACCTTTAATTTCTTTTAATGCATTTAATCGACCTTGAGCATCTAAAAATAATGGAATTCGCAGTTCTTTTTCGTAATTTCATATTTGTTTTGAAGATATGTATTATAACCAGACTTATCAAAATCATCTGAATTCTTGATCACAAAAACGTCTCACGCATAATTTTCGCGTAACGTTTACGACGATCATCAAAATATTCAATTAAATCAGCGTTGTTTTTCTTCATGTAATTGAGTAAAAACAGTAAACTTGCGTTTATACATAAGATATCCTTTCTACCAATCCTGCGATATCGTCTAATTTAAAATCATCAACTAATTTTTAAATCTTCTCCACATTTATAACTTTTTAAATTCTTTATTTTTAAACACATCCCATAAAACACACCTAAAAACGAAACAATTAAAGATGTCATATCGCCACAATGCTATTTTTGGAACAACGATATAAACTCATTGCCTTGTTTCATGTAATAGCTTAAAACATGCATAGAAACGTTCAGTCGAATTAACATCTTCACACGTCGATAAAACCATAATTTTAGAATCAGCAGATGGTTTATCTGACAAAGTATATCGACTTGTGCGTGCGATATGATCAAGACGTGACTCAAAAGTCGTATCACTCACAGGTAATTCATACACCTGATCCGATGTCGTAGTATCAGCCGCACTCCAATTCTCATACGTTTCCACTCGACCATCTGGATAATAAACATAAGCATATTTATAATATTGCGCAACCGACGCGTTATCGTACCAATCATATAAATGCGTAAAATAGACATCGCCATACCAACCAAAAGAATTATGTCCAAAAACAGTCAATTGTTGATTCTTAGAGGTCGTATCCGCTATCGCAGGCATAAACAACGACCCCAAAACCTGATATTGACCATACAGGTTATGATTCAAATAATAATATTGACCAACAGTAGATTCCTGTAAAATAGGATAGGGACATAGACGTACCCGGCACATACAACCACGCCACTACATCGGGATTTACCGATTTCAAATACGCCCAATCAACTGTAAAGTCGGTCTCAGGCGTAAAATTCTTTTGAGCTTTTTGCGCGACTGTTTTATCCGTATCTCCCGCAACAGTCGCCGCCGGCGTGTCTTTTCTTAACCTCAGTCGCTTTCTTTGCGACATTTTTATTTTCTCACCCGTCTGCTTATCTTCACGATACGTTTTATACGAATACCCTATCGTTCCCACACCCACAAGTGTACATAAAATAGTGATTAATAATAGAAATTTCTTCAAAAATATCGTCCTCACTTTCTGTCAAGACCTATTATATCATAAAAACAAAAAGAAGCTCGATTGAGCTTCTTTTTAAAAGATGATTATTTTTCATCACGTTTGCGAAGACCCTAAGTACGTGGCTAAACCGCCAAGTCCTACAACTGACAATAATGCAATAATCGCAGTATTACGTTGTTTAGCTTGCTCACTAGTCTTAGGTAGTTCTTTTGGTTTCGCATACACAGCTTCGATAACTTGTTCTTGATCCGTTACTTTTCCTGAAACCTTACGTTCTTTAGAACCAGTTTGTTTGATTCCAACAAAGGCATATTTAACGCCATCTTTTCCGATTGTTTCAGGAGCTTCGCCGGTGAACTCAGTATCTACTTCAGCGTTTTCACCAGTCAATACTTTCTTTTCAGCGATTTCTGATCCAGATTCATCAACAAATTTCAACGTTACTGGTTTACCGATCTTCACAGCCACGAAGGTCACCAACACATCACGGTCAGCAACTTTACCAGTTGCAGGTACACTGTCTTTCGCAAGCTCAAGACGATAACCGTCTAATTTCGGCGTTTCAACTTTGTACTCTTCATCTTGGTAAGCTTCCATGACATCAGTTTGTTTTGACAAGCTCTTGGCCTTTACTATCGACAACACGGTAACGAACTTTACGTTTTTCCATTGTACCTTGCGCCACGATCTTATCAACTTTTTCAGTAACAGTTTCTTCAGTCACTTTTTCAGAACCGTCTACTTTTTACCTTTTTTTGAGTTTCATAAATAGTCGTAACCTTAATCAAACCTTCAACACCTTCTTGAAGAACTTTTTCTTCACCTTTTAAAGTGTTGGATCTTGTTTTATAGATTGTTTCGAAAGGTACTTTCTCTCAGTCACTTCAGATTTAGAACCTTTAGTACCGACAGCGATAATTTTATCGACCTTATCAGTTACTTTTTCTTCCGTTACTTTTTCAGAACCTTTAACTTTTTCACCCTTTTTGAGTTTTCAGTAAGTCGTTGTTGCTTTTAATAACACCTTCAACACCTTCTTGGACAACTTTTTCTTGTCCTTCTTCAAGAGTCGGATCATCTTTCTTAATTGTTTCAAAAAGGTACTTTCTTTTTCAGTTACGTCAGATTTAGAACCTTTAGTACCGACAGCGATAATTTTATCGACTTTCTTAACCGTTTCTTTTTCAGTAACTTTTTCAGAACCTTCTACTTTTTGACCTTTTGGGTATCATAAGTCGTTGTTACTTTTAATAACACCCTCAACACCTTCTTGAATGACTTTTTCTTTTCCTTCTTCAAGAGTTAGGGTCTTCTTTACGAATCGTTTCAAAACGGTACTTTCTTTTCAGTTACATCTGACTTAGCACCTTTAGTACCAATATGAATGATTTCGTTGATCGGATTCTTGATAATGTTTTCAACAGTCTTAGATTCACCTTTTTGACCAGGCGTTCCTTTTTAATTCAACCGTCTTATTACCAACTTCTTTACCATCAACAGTTACCAATGATTTCAAAGTACCGTTACCTTTAGCGGCATATTCCAATGTATATGAACCATCGGCAAGCGCTTCGCTAAATTCGACTTTACCGTCTTTAATAGGAAGATCTTTATTGACAGCCTTTTCAAAGTAGCTTTCGTCACGGTAACACCCTGACCACCAATCGAAACCTTAACCGTTTGATTAGCGCCTTTTTCACAACTTCTGTCGTGGTCGCTTTGATTTGGTCTAATACTTTCTTAGTTTGATCAGAGTCTTTAGTGAATTCCCCTTGCGCTAAGAAAATATTTGGATGACCCGCTTTCTTCATTGCCTCAGCCGCACGACCACCACCATAAATCACAGACATAAATGTTTTAGCGTGTGCTTTTGACCAATCAGCAAAAGAACTATCAATATCGTCTTCATACTCCCAACTATCGGTAAACTGCATTACAACCGGAGTATAGTCTTTATTACGAGCCGTATCAAAGATATCTTCAAACTCATATTTAGTACCAGATTGTTTGACACCTTTAAAATCATAAACCAAATTCAACTTCATAATTGATTCCCTCGAGTTGTACCACTGCCTTTTAGCTAATACAGCCTCAACTAATTTTGCAAACTCATCACGATTCATCATTTTTGTAACCATACGCTCTTTGTCGTCAGGTCCATTTTTGAATAATATGAAGTTGCTTGATTGATACCATATGTTGCAATTTGAATCTGATCATTTGGGCCCATTGTTTCTAACAATGGAATAAAACTACTCTTAATATCTGGATCATCGCCACCATGCACAGATCCGGAGTTATCAACAATTGCAAAAATTGAACGAGGTTTGATTTCATTTGAAGTTGTAACAGACGCTTTGGTTATAAATGACACACTTCCTTCAGCTGTACCATCTTGACCAGCAACATCTTCAAGAGTTGTTGTCACATACTCTTTTTCACCCTCAACACCTTTTTGAACAACTTTCTTTTCACCTTCTGGAAGAGTTGGATCTTCTTTGGTTTCAGTTTTTAAACGGAATCTTCTCAGTACGTTTTGTAACTTTCGGCTCAGCTACTTTAGTACCAATTGCAATAATTTCATTTACGGGCTCTTTAATAACCTTTTCAGTTGTAACAGGATCCCCTCTAACTACATCAATTGCCGTATTTTCAAACTGTTTAACCACATCTTCCGCAACTTTACTATCGTCAACAACTTTATACACATTAGGATGACCGGCGGCTGTCATTTTAGCAACAGAGCCAGCATTAGACGCGGCTAAATTACTGCCCGTTGGAAAAACAACACTCATAAACGTTTTTAGCGTTCTTTTTAGCATAGTCAACAAAAGATGTATCAATTGCTTCTTGATCCTCCCAACCATCTGTGAACTGAGCAATAGACAACGTTGTATTAGCTCTACGTTGTTTTTGAATCAATTCTTCCATAGGCGTTTTAGTTCCCAATTTAGGTTCACGAAGAGATGTGGTTCCAATTTGCTCTACCTGCAAAGACGGATCCCTCTTAGTTTCAAACGCACCAATAAAAATCATTCAAATCCCCGCGAGCATTACTTGATTACCCGCCATTAATTTGTTAATACCCGCAGCGGCTTCAGCCTTTGTCATCGCAACAGTAGTACCGCCTTGATAGCCATTATTACCAGAAATATATGATTCTGCCGTATTTGCAGTATACATCGCAACAATAACGCGATCATTATCAGTCAATGAATCCACCAAGGCTTTAGCCGCACGGAGCGATTTCAAATAGTTCCCGCTCATAGAGGTAGACCCGTCAAGAATAATAACAACATCAGCGGGCTTTACGAGACTTAATTGTCGTACTTTTCTGAGTTGTTACACTTTCCTTTTTCGCCCCTCAACCCTTTTTGAATAACTTTCTTTTTCACCTTAGGTAGAGTTGGATCTTCTTTAGTTTCGGTTTTAAAAGGAATTTTCTCCACTTTACGAGTTTCACCTTGCTCAGCAGCCAACACAGTAACAGGCGCTAAAGCGGATCCCACAACAGGCGCAATCGCTAAACTAAGCATGGAAACATTCACCAAATGTTTCCCACTACGCATTTTAAACGTTTCTTTTAACATGTAAAATCGTCCATTTACTTAAAAATTTTTCTTAACAGTCTAATTTTAACATATTCTTTATAGAAAATAAGACATCGAAAATTAAGAAGCGACATCGCTTCTAATTTTGATAGATATATCGTCACAGTTCCCCATGTCGGATTAGACGCATCGAACCATCCGCGATGATCACCAATTGATTGATCACCATTATAATTCGCTTCCGAGCACTTTTAACGTAACCCGTAGCGGGATCTACATCAGTGACATAGGCAACGTGTCCGTATCCGCCATCATCCCAAGATGCAACGGAACCGACTTCCGGCGTATTGCCTGTACGGAATCCATCGCGCGCGGCTGATTCAGCCCATTGTCCGCCATTACCCCAATAGTCACCAACCCAAGGAGCTACTGTTTTAACACCCCATGTACATTGACCCGTTGGATATGAACGCGCATCCGAATTATATTGCGGATGTTGGCGAGTTTCTGGCTTGATAGTTGGCGCAGGTTCCTGTACTTTTTCCTCGACAACTGGTGCTTCTGCGACAGGTTGTTCTACTGGTTGCGCTTGTGATACAACTGGTTCAGACACTTCAGCTGGTTTTCTCAACCGTTTCCGCTTTTAGGTTCTTCTTTAGCGACCGACTCTACAGATTTTTCTGTAGCAGGTTGCTACAGATTCTTCTGTTGCAACTTCGTTTGTTTTCGGTTACAGCTGGTGTTGCTTCAACTGTAGCTTTTTCATCTTTCACAACATCTTGTTTTTCAACAACTTCGTTATGAGCTGATGCATTTACAGCCTCTACCGGTTTTTCAACAGCTGTATTAACCGTTGCTTCAACAGTCGGCGCAACCACTTTCGGTGCAGACAACTCTACAAAAGTAGGTTTCGCTTGATAGGTATTCGTTTCAACAACCGGTGTATTATTCGCAACAGGTGTTTCCGCAGACTTCGCAACAACTGGTTCTTCAGCAACTTCTTGTTTCAAAGGCTTCGCTGAAATTGTCGGCGCTTGTGTCATCGGTACAACTGTTTCTTGAGATGTTGTCGATACAGGTTGTTCCGGACGAGATGCAACGCTAGACGCCAATTTTGTCGTAACTCTCGCTTGCGGGATCTTTTTAGCGACATGCTCCGCTTTATCCGATACTGCTTCTTTTTGAGGGACAGAACATCCCGCATTCCAAGCACTGACGTTGATAACATTAATCCACTTACTACTGATTTCTTAAACATTCTAATTATTCCTTTTTCTTTTAATTCTGACATACTATAGTATATCAAAATAGCCACCAAATATTTCAATTTAGTGACAAATTTGTTTCAGGAATAAAAACTATAATGATCCTGCTTGATTACTCATCATTGCAAGAATATCGTCAGGATCTTAATTCTTGAGGTGATGCTTTCTTAGCAGGCGCTTTTTAGTTTTCTCGCTCGCAGCAATCAAGTCTTGTGGGTCAATTTGCGTTGGTTCACTCGCGACAACTTGCTTTGGGTTCGTTTTTCACCTGTTTCTTAGGCTTAACTCTACTTTTGAGCAATTTCTTTTTAACGGATTCTGCTACAGGAACAACGCCTGCTGATCGAGTCAATGATTCAATCGCTGCATCATAAATATCTACCGTACCATATTGTTTCACCAAAAGCTTAATTGCTAATTCTAACGATTTTGATTTCACACGTTGATTTTCCCACCATTCCTCTACTTGTGGATCATGTGACGTAAATCGTGGTGCAAATATCTGTCATCTATTTTTGTCTCACTTTTCAATTATTCTACAACTATTTTACAACATTTCCGTGCAGAATGCAAAAGAAAAATCGCACCAAACTTTTGCAAATATCAAGAAAATATGCTAGAATAAGAATATCTCATAGTTTTTATATCTCAAAAAGAAAGTGAGCCTTTAATGAACAAGCAAAAACAAACAAAAACAACAACTTGTCGCTCAAAACTGTACAGCAACTAATCCAATTCGGAAAAAGATCCTGAAAAACAAACACTTCGCCTGCCGTAGGTGTCGATGGTGACCTTTATGAAGCCGAAGCGCCTAATAGTGGTAACGTTATTCTATCGGGAAACATTGGTCTTCTCACACATCTCTTATTTGAACAACGTGATATGATCCCTTATGAACTACGCGCACATATGCTCGCGCATATTCTAGTTGAAGATACAAACCTTGTCGTTGAAGCCCACAATCTTATTAAAGACGGTCAATTCCCGGAAGAATAGAAAGGAAAAATCAAATGAAGAAAATCTCAACACTAGCTATTTTAGGCGCAAGCCTTATCGGACTCGCTGCTTGCGGAGGGTCATCTAAATCAAAAGTAGAAGAAACTAAACCTGTTTCCGCTAAGAAAGCTGTCGAAAAAACAGAACTAAAAGAAGCACCTGCGATTAACGTCACAGATACAACCAACCCTGAACAACAAGGCGGAAATCTCGTCGACAACGCTAAAACCGAAAAACGTAAAAAATACGTTGAATATTTCAATTCAACAAATGAAACAAGCGTCAACGGTATGAAAGACATCGAAGAACTTGCAAATGATCCAAATAAAGACTTCGATGGAAGCTATTCTCGTTGCACCAGGTGTCAACGGAGAAAAAACCAAAGAAGAATTTTTAGAATGGTTCAATCAACAAGAACACCATAACTTCACAGTAGAATTCACTGACGAAGCTACTTCTTAAAAACTATAACGTAACAACAAATATGCCAACACCAATTTATATCGATTCAAACGGGAACTTAAACCAAACAAGTAAAGGTCGAAATGCCCGTGCCACAAAACGATTCGATTAAAGCATATATGAACGAGTACGTCAAATCAAATTCAAAAGGTCAACGTCCACGACGTTGACCATTTTCTTTTTCGAAAACACTTATTAGAAGGGAAAAACCCATAAAATGACATACTTAAAAATCATTCGAAATTCAACACCCTGATTCAGAATTCGAGGGCTTATTTATGTACTCCAAGATCTCACAACTGAACAAAAACCTAGAACTCACAAAGAAGGTCTCGATCGAATTATTCAACATATCGACGACAACTTCGTCTCAAACGAATCTATCGATTGCGAACCACAAAACAATTACGATCAAGGTTATGACCGTGGCTACGCCGACGGGAAAGACGAAGGCTACGAAGATGGCTATAGCGAAGGCGAAAACAACGGCTACAGTAACGATTACGAAGACGGTAAAAAGACGGCTATTACGACGGTTGTCACTCTCACGAAACCAACTAGAAAGGACACACTATGTCAAACTTAGCAACACGCATGCGTCCACAGAAAATCGAAGACGTTATCGGTCAAGAACACTTAACAGCTCCCGATAAAATTCTAGGACGAATGGTCGCCGCAAAACAAATGTCTTCGATTATTCTATATGGACCACCCGGAACCGGAAAAACATCCATGGCATCAGCCTTATCAGGGAAGTCTCAATATTCCATTTGAATATTTCAATGCATCGACCGACGATAAGAAAAATTACAAACCATCGCCAAAGAAGCTGAAAAACAACCCGTAATTTTACTTCTTGACGAAATTCACCGTTTAGATAAACCAAAACAAGACTTTTTATTGCCTTATACAGAAAACGGTCAAATTATCCTCGTTGGCGCAACAACCGAGAATCCATACATTTCAATCAACCCCGCCATCAGATCTCGTGCAACATTACTAGAGATTAAATCCGTGACAGCTGAAGCTATTGCCGATCTTCTTGAACAATCCCTAACAAAAGATTCTGTTCTAAAAGACTATAACGTAAATGTGTCACGAGATACGCTCTTGTTTATTGCAAACAACACGGATGGTGACGTTAGAAAAGCTCTAAATAGTTTTGAATTGGCGATCTCTCGACACCTGCCGATCAAGATACTGTGACAATCACTACGAAGTCATGGAAGAAAACCTTCAAAAGAAAGTCCTAGCTGGCGATAAAGATGGTAGCGAACATTATAACTTGTTATCGGCCTTTCAAAAATCTATTCGAGGCAGTGACGTGAACGCATCGCTCCACTATCTCGCGCGTCTAATTCTGTCAGGAGACTTGATAGGAATCTGTCGCAGACTCTCAATCATTGCCTTTGAAGATATCGGGCTCGCAAATCCGACAGCTGTCACGCTAACGAAAAATGCTATTGACGTCGCACGAGATACAGGTTTTCCAGAAGCACGTATCCCTTTAGCAATGGCTGTCGTGGAACTAGCACTAAGCCCTAAATCGAATAACGCATACATGGCTCTCGACCGTGCAATCGCAGACATTAACGATCCAGAAATCGATACAACGATTCCGGCGCATCTTCGTGACGCGCACTATAAAGGTGCTGATAAGATGGGCGTCGTCGGATATAACTATCCACATGACTTTTAACGCGCACTATACACCACAACAGTATCTACCAACTTCGCTTACGAACGCTTTCTATCTCGATACAGAAAACTTAACAACAACTCATGAACACGAACTCGTTGACAGAGCTCGCATGATTGCAGATCTAAACCGAGGAACACAAAATGACTTATACACTAACTCTCACCGGACCAATCAGAGCGCGAAGTAAAAGGCTTTGCAAGAAGGTCTCTTCGCCGCCGTTGACATTCTCTCTACATGAAGTAAGCGACGATATGCGGTCGCAACTCAATGGCTTGAATCCGCTCGACCCTCTTCTTAAAAATGCCACTATTACGATGACCAAGGCGAATTCTTCGTGAACGTTACGCCCGATAAAGACGTCTCTGCTGCGTACTCTATTACGCCCCAAAACGAAAAAGAAGAATCACGAATCGTCATCACGAAGGTGAAATGAAAATGACTAAACAAGAATATTTAGATTTCGTACACTTGTGGATTGTCTATTACGAACCTCGCTCTATGCGAGAGCTTCGTTTTCGACTCCGCTCTTGTCCGAAACCATCTCAAATTGAAGGCGAAAACGCCTTTTAAAAGTGCAAACTACATAATAAAATTCGCAAAGGAATAAACTTTTATGACAAACACTACAGGACAATCACGTCCTCTCCTCTATGTGGTCGCCAACATTCGCGGCCAAGTTGAAAGCAAAACACGTTTCTATAACGATATTGTGTGCGAGTCTCCAAGATGAAATTCCTCTCACAGCAATACACTAAAGTTAAAGACAATATTGAATCATATCTAGATTTAGGAACGTCGTTTCGATATCGACTATATCGAAAGCGTTGAATTCCACAAAGCTCAAGAAACCGATCAAAAACTCGATAAAATTACATTTTAGAAAGGATTAATGGCTCCGACAATCTAAAACGCGGGGTTGTTTTTTATTTGAAAAATATGAAACAATGGGAACCGATTAAATATGTTTCCTCCAATAAAACGTCCAAGAATTGCTCAAAATGCTTTACGATCACGGATCGGCTTCGTATGATCAAATTAAACATTTAGCAAACAGTCACGTTATCCAACAACTTGATTCATTTGGGCTCATCGAATATGATCAATCCCGAGCTTTTCGGATTGACTAAGGAAACAGTAATCAAACAATCTAATTACCAACTTAGCACCAAAGGGACAAATTGGTATCGCTTAATTATCAGTCTCGCTACATTAAGTAATGACACCGTCATCGTACAACTTAGCATTGGTGACTTCAAGAAATTTGTAAATCATCTAAACAATTTCTTATATTCAGACAAACCTGAAGAAATCAAAGACGCTTACGAATCTCTATTAGATGACTACATCAGGTAACTCTATCAACGAAGTGACGCTAAGCTCAATCATTTGCGTGACAGCGCACGTCGTCTTCACACAGAACTCATCAACGTTCGTAATGACGACTCACTCCTTGGCGCTATTGATAAACTTGAAAAACATATCAATGAATTCAGCTCTGTCTCAAACGATATTCTAAACGTCTTACTCAAAGAAGGCGAAACCATCAAAAGAACGTCTCGATCAATTGAAAAATCTTGAATCATCGCACTTCTACAAAAATATTGCGCATCACATCGAAGGTGCAACAACAAATGACAGTACAGCTGAACGCATCAAAAATAATGTCAATCGATTTGTCGATCAAATCACAAAAACGGAGTCTACGAAAATTATACGCAAAACTACTAGACGTCCAAAAAGATCTTAACGCAAATTAATGATCTACTTAAAAGATATCCATAAAAATATGGAAACCAAAGGCTTGCTAATTGATCTCGCCAAACAATTCTTTAACGAACCATCCATTGAAAAATGCGAAGAAAAATTCAATAAACTGATGAGCAACAAAACAATTCATCACATCACAACGAATAGTATCGCATCACTCAACGGTCGCGATATCGTTATGACAATGCCTGATGCAAAACCTGAACCAAAAAGTCAAGCTTCAAAATCAATAAAAAGAACAACAATACGAAATGGATAAATTAGAGTTCGTAGTTTGTCGAAACAGCTAAAAACATTGAAATTCCATTATAAAATCATGCAATCACCTGTTACGTCAAATCACTACGATAACAATTCCTATTTCGCAATCAGACAAGCTCATTCTAAATAGTGGATCAGAAGACGCACTCAATGATCCCGAAAGCTTATGCATCAAAACCGTCCCGTCTAGCGAAAACACTATTATTGAAACAACACTGCCAAATCATAAAACGGCGCGATTTACTATCCCAAACTATTCACTAGAGGTTATCCAAAACAATGCTATCCAATCACATTACAAAACTGAAAGAAGAATCGCCAGCCTTACTGCAAAAATTGCTGACTACGAACAGCATCAAGGAATCAGATAAACACTATTCTCTGCTTAAAAAATGCTTCAGTCACTTTAAAGAACAACTCTATAAAGACACAGGTCTTGAGCTTGTTCAAACATCAAATGCATTCAAATTACAACCAGCCGATGAGGATCAACATAAAGACAACATTTAGTTCGAATTTCGAATACGGAATGTACTTTCTTGTGCTAGTTGCTCTTATTTCTGAGGCAAAAACGCAATAATTCCCATGGAGACACTCGCGACTCCAAGTACTTGCAGCATCACCCGACATCGACCAAAAACCGTGATCTGATTTTCAAGAAGGTTATCAAGAAAGTAGAACCTCGATCGAATCATCTCTATCGAAAACGAATACGATTCAAACGGCAATAAATACCAAGTCGTTGTCAAAAAGAACAATCCATCGATCTACTTTGGCGAAACAGCTCAAAAACCACTATCAAACGTAACTAAGATCATCCAATATTTGCTCACCATCAATCAATGAACAACTAGAACACAAAAATCTCTGGAAAAAGTATCAATTACAGATGTTCAGTAGACAACTAGAGCCGTACTCCAAATGACGAAGCTGGTTACGAAGTCTACGTCAATGGCGATATTGTTCGATTAATCAGCAAAAATGATATCTACGCATTCCCACGGAACAAAGCTTCGCATCTCGTAGCTATTGACTTTATGCGTAACTATCAAAATAACGAAACGCTTGATTCTTTCATCGAAAAATCAATCTATAAAACACAATCACTCACAGAAGAAGACGTTCTGAACGTCATCGAAACTTACGACTTACCATCAATCAACATCACAACCTAAAAGGAAAAACTTATGCAAAAAATTACAAAATTGGGCGTTATTAACTTTGTCGATTATCCTCAACAAGAAATCGACGTACACGGTAACGCCGTTGTCATCAAAGCGACAAACGGTACCGGTAAAACTTTGTTAATGACCGCCTTATATCCAGCCTTGTTCACACTAGATCTTCAACGATCTCTCAATATGGGACAAAAAGAATAACCGTAAACTAGTCGATATTCTAAACAATCAACCGACATATATTTTTACGGTTGCAGTACATCAATAACGAACCTAAAAACATCGTAACCGCCTACGTTCAAGCAACATCGGCGACTACAAAACGAGCATACATCATAAATGGACACGATGTCCACTTTAGATGATCAAGACGAACCGCTATTCTTCATCGAATTCGAACGCGTAAACATCTATTGCTGAATCATTCTCTTCGATTAAATCTTATCAAGAATATGTAGCTCACGTCATCTACAAAACAAGTCTTGATAATTTCAAAACACTCATTCAGATCTCTAATAAAATCACAAGTCCATCTATCATCAACGCTAACAACGATAAAAGCACCTATAACATGGAAGACTTGCTAGACCAAGTAAAGGAGATTCTTCCAAGCCTGACAAACGACGACGCGTTCAATCAACAATTAACAACCTACGGCGAACAATTAATCAAAGCCAATGACGAACAAAATAAAATTCATAAATTGCGTCAAGAAAAAGCAGCTGTCGCAAAAGAACGTCATATTGTCTCTCAAGCCAACCGAAAAGCAATCACTGAACTAAACGCCATCATTGCTGATATGGAACGACACTCTGACAAGAACCAACAAAAATTAAACGGTCTCGATGAAGAAATTCAATCACTTGAAATCCAAGTCGAACAAAACGAAGATGAACGATCTGAAATCGAAGACAAATTAGCGAAAATTGAACAAGAAAAACAATTCGTCCAAAGTCAGATTCAAAACCTCAATATTGACGCTCAGATTCACGCATTGGAGACAGAATTGCGTTACTTATCAAACGAAAAATCAAATACTGAAAAAGAACAAGATCTTGAACGTCAGCTAGACCTAATCGAAACACAGAAAAGACCTTCAAGAATTGCACGCAACAGCGCAATCTCAATGGTCTATCGAACCTACCGAAGTAGACGAATTATCAAATGCTTTCATTCAAGAACATTCTCGCTTACTATCTGAAGTAAAATTATTAGAGCAAGCAACAGACGAATATGTTGCTGAATTCAAAGAATTACAAAGCACAAACGAACCGTCTACATCATTCGTCGTCAACGACGTCGACCACTCTATAAGAAATCGACTTCAAAGACAATGTCTCTGAAGACGAACAACGTCGCATCGAAAATCTCATGCGTCAAGCAGGCTTAATCGAATTACTCGTAACAGCCAACTCTATCACAGAAGGGTCAATTTTATGCAAAAGCTAACAAATTACTTAAAGACAAGCAATCCACAGGTTGAACGTTTCCTCGAAAACGTTTACTTGTCGGATAACGGTCTAGAATATCAAGATATCCGTGTTGTTACTGATAAAAATAATCCAGTAGCATATATTGGCGAGTACAACCGTCAAAAAGCACGTGAAATCAAACGCTCAAGAACTTAGCAATTTAATCAAAGAAAATAAACAAAAAGATTCAGATCTTAAAAAACAATATCGGTCAAATCAAAAACAAAATCGAATCACTTAATGAGCTAAAGAAAAACTACAATCAACTCAAAACTCATTAGAATCATTACAAAAAGCATTCAATCAAAAACAAGAAAGTTTGAACACAACTCAAAAGAAAACAAGCAAAGTCTAGCTGCTTCAAACAATCCTCTTTTTAGCCTTAAGTTCAAGACTACTCTCACGCCGATTGCTTAAAAACTAGTGCAACAATTCGAAGCAAATCAACGCTTACAAGAAGAACATAATCGTCTATCGCTTCGACCTCGAAGAATTAAATCAAGAACAAACATCTCTTTTAGATAAAAACCAAGAACTCGCAATAAAATTAAATTCAACAAATCAAGAAATCGCTGATAAACAAGACGCAATCGAAAAATTTGAAATCAGACGAGCAATTTCAAGAACTAAAAGACGAAGAAGAAGCACTCACCGCAGTATATAACGAAAGAAACGCTGCCACCTTGACCTTATTCGTCAATACGGGTCCACTCGAAACACAATTGAAGACCAAAAACGATGAATATAATGATCTTCATCACCGTCAATCTGAATTCCAGACGCTCTAACTCAATCGAAAAACATTGTTAACAGTATTCACATCGACGAATATCTCTATTTCAGAAGAACCCAAAAGATTGATACGACTGAGATCCAAATCAATAGCAAATCAGAACGTCTCACATTCCCAGACGTTCTAAATCAACACATACTAAAGATTTAAAACAACAACTAAAACAGTTTGACTGTTACAGAAATCATTGACGAAAACGGATTCACTCATTCACTCAAAGCAAGAATGGATGCTTTACAAGAAGCTATTGATTCAGCCAATCAAAATGCAACAACGCTTCTAGAAAACAACGAAAAGAGTCTCCGCTTAATCTTGTGCGATCAATTGAAATCAGTCAACGAACATGTTTCAGAAAACGTCGATGCTTTTGTTGCAAACATGAACCGTAGTAATCCATCGCACTTACAATTTTCTGCAAAATCATCTATTTCAGATCAAGGTCAAGCCATCTTAAACACACTCGAAGATCAAGAACACTACACTAACTTCTTCGATCAACTACAAGAGCGTATTCATCAGCAATTACAAAATCCAGACATTACGCCTGACGATATTATTGATTATATGCTCGCAGAAATCGAACCTCGTCGCTGGTACAATTTGGCTATGTTCTACGAACGCGATAACAACCAAGAAATCAAACCACTAACAACACAAGCTATCAACTCCTTCTCTACAGGAGAACGCGTCCGTTGTTATTACATTCCTATGTTTGCACTTCTTGAAATCGTTCAAAGCCAAAATGAATCCAGATGCTCCTGCGCATTCTTCTATGGACGAAGCTTTTGCACCAGTTGATAATGAACAAACAGCTTTACTTCTTGAAAAGATTTACGATTTATGTGATCTCTTCATTGCTACAACGCCAGGTAAGACACTCTCATCGTAAGCAATTCTACAGGATCTCACGACCTTGCAATTGCAACGGATTAATCTTAATGGTCGACCTGTTGTTCAATCTTTCGGTGGACCAATTTACGAGGAAATCGTATGACCTATTTTCCAAATGGACTAAACCAAACTCTGTCAGAATACGCATTAACACACTTCAACGACACGCATACACTTGACGTTGGAACCAGTCTTCGCAGAAAAATTTAGACGAGTTTCTCAAACAAGAATATCAATCCTGCAGCTTTAGAATCACTGGGAATTGCTGACAGTCTTGCTTTATTTCCGTGTGGTCAGAGGCGTGTTTTCGAATGACTTCACAGGCATTTCTTTATTGACACTTGATCAACAAAAATTATTAGACCTCAAAGTCGTATGGATGTTCGAGAACCAGAATACGGCAACCCGTATTCTTCGTGATGGCTATGACTTTCCATTTATCATCTCAAGCGGACAACCCAACCGTGCCGTTAAACAACTCGTACAGATACTACTAAATCACAACGTAACCATTCTCTACCACGGTGACTTAGACATTGCTGGTGTTGACATCGCATCTCGATTAAAAGCAGAATTCAACGAATTCAATTTCCGTTTTTTACAACAACTGAATTTCTCGCAACCGCTATCGTTGATAGTCCAAAACAACAACGAGCGAGTTCCAATGCATCCCAATTTGAAGCTCTAAAACAGCTAATTAGTAACTCGAACACAGTTGTTTACGAAGAACAACTCGATCTCAAACGTTGCCAACAACGCTGCTAAGGCAGAACTATTACTGAGCGGCCAAAAAGCCTTCAATCGAGGCTTTTTCTTTATAGAGAAAATTCATCGCCATCTCCGGGTTGAAGTTCATCGAGCTCAGCCGCTTGTTTCTCTTGATCTTGTTCGATTTCACGCAACCGTTCTTGCAAGGTTTTCTTACGAGGTTTCTCAAGCATCGCAAACTTATCAGGCACTTTCCCGTTTTTTTGAAGAACTACTTTATCGAGATCAACATTCGGAAGATCTTTTTCAATTTCTTTTCGAATTCTTCAACCGCTTTTTAGTTGATTTCCAATTTGCTTATTCAACACAGCGCTAGGATCTTTCATGGACGCCCCTTCTCGCTCTTTCGCTAAGATTTCAGCTGCTTCTTGCGCACGCATTTCCGCAATCAACTCAAAAGCACGAAGTCGCTCTTTGTTTCTTTCTTTCTTCCTCTTCATCAATTTGATCTTGATATCAAGCTCACTTGAAGAGACCCATCAAGAACTTGTGGCTCTTCTCTTCGAAGAGTTCAATCACTTTCTCACGTTCTTGCTTCATCACAGCAGAAACTTTCGCTCACGTTCTAAATCGAACGGTCGCTCTCCTGCCGCACGTGCAGCCATAACTTGATCGTGCGTAGTAATCTTTAATCATTACAGCGCTCATCATCTAACTGTTTATTAATTGGTTGCAATCGCGTTCACGATCTCGAAGTGTTCGTCCGCGACGCATTTCTCGAGTATAATCTACCATGGATACCACCTATTATAAATATAGTATAAAGAAGTCCATATTCATTGTATCAAAAATCGTATGAAAAGAAAAGTGCATTTTCTAAAGCATCTGATAACGCCCATTGTGAGCGTGTTTTGCGACGATTTCCTTCTTGCAAAGCCACTCGTACATAGGTGTCAACGTCACCGTACATGACTAAATATTTCTTAGCACGAGTAATTGCTGTGTAAAGCGCGTTGCGCTTCGCCCAATAATCAACGCCTGGACGCAAGGCATAGAGCACTAACGGAAACTCTCCGCCTTGAGATTTGTGCGTTGTAATCGCATAAGCCAACTCTAACGGGAAATATTTACGACCGTTATTCGCACGAATTCTAGGCACTTTAAACAAGTCGCCTCCGATTTCGACAACAATTTCACGAGCACCGATATGCAGTACATAACCAATATCACCGTTTACGAGTCCCTCGTTCGGAAGCGATGTCGTAATCATAACACGATCTCCCTCTCGAATTTGGTAACCGTTTGCGTAAACGAATTCTGCGCTTAATTCACCTTGCGATTTCCAATACGCTTGAATACGTTCATTGAGACTCTTTACAGACGCCAAACCTTGACGCACAGGCGAGAGAATCTGAATCTCCTCTGGTTTGAATCTACCGCTATCGATCATGGCACAATAGTCTTTTTCAATTGCGTTATCGATTTGCTCGGCATACATATGTCGGAAATAAGTCTGCTCCGTCTCACCAATGACCGCAGGAAACGCTCCATTGTTGGCGAGACGTGCTAACTCAGAAATCATAGAGCCTTCGCCTTGACGATGCACTACTGATAACCGCACAACCGGCACACTGTCATTTTGCATCAAATCGAACAAAACTTGACCGTGCCCGACAGGTTCCAATTGATCGACATCTCCAACACAGATCAACCGACTAGATGTCGGAACGCGACTAAAGATGTGATAAGCCAAGCCAACGTCCACCATAGAGAATTCGTCAACGACAGTCAAGTCATAGGTATACGGTTCCGTATCATCGTCTGAGTTATCACCAAAGACCGTGTCTCCCGTGGCGTAAACCGGAATAGACAAGGCTTTATGAATCGTAAACGCTCTTTCACCGATAGCTTCCGTCATGCGAGTTGCCGCGCGACCAGTCGGGGCCATCAACATCATGCGAGGTTGTTCAAGAATTTTTAAAAACGTGAATAATCCCATTGATCGCGAGTCGTCTTACCCGTACCAGGACCACCCGTTAAAATCAGCAAATGGGTTCCGTACAGCAAACTTAATCGCATCGATCTGAGAATCATCATATCGAATTTCTTGCATCGTTTCCACTTCAGCGATAGCTTTGCTCGATATCTTCATCATCATACTCGACAGTATCCACCATCATACGATCGACCACGCTACGTGCAATAGTTTCTTCATAGTAAGACTCTTTTGCAAACTGAACAGAATCCTCATGGCACTATTCAGGCCACGAGCCGCGCGCATAACGGCTTCGACTCGATCGAATGTCAAATTTACAGGGTCGTGACTGACAGTGGCGTGCACAAGATCGTGGTAGTCATCCACGATAGTTGATCCGTCGCTAAGCATCGTATTCAAGTCATAGTATAAGAGGGCTCGTATACGTTCTTCGCTATCGAGACTATATCCAAAATGCCTTCGCTATAGTGTCCGCTTTCGAGAAATTATAAGCAACTTTATAGTTTTTAGTAAACGAATAAAGTTATAGGGATTTCTATAGAAGAGTTGATAGGCATCGTCGTCTTCGTCGACGGCGGACGCTATCGCTTTTATTAATAGTTCATCATTAAATGTGCGTCTAATAATAGACTGAATAGTATAGTCTGATAGTTGTTTCATGTTGTAATTCTTTCATTGAAGTTACAACTATTATAACATATTTACATGCATTTCGCAAAGAAAAACGAGCCCAAGGCTCGTCCACATTGTATTTTTGAAATGCAAAGGAGAAAAATCATGTTAAAAGAACACTTATCCGAAACGTTTAAACAACTAAACAAAAATAAGGACGAGATTTCTTTTTGAGGAAATCTTACAGGAGGCTGAAGCGTTTGTCGAAGCCGAGCACAATGCCGTAACTCTATCAGGTGACGTTATTCCAAAGCTCGTCGCATTAGAAGAGCTTCACCCAGACTCATTGTTGGGGCTCTTTTTCAATCTCGATCCACGACAATATGCATTTGTTACGATTACGAGATCTGCAACAGAGATGATTCAGTTCCTAGATAAACACCCCATCTATAAAAACCAATCGTACACCGTTGCCGCTATCGAGCCATCTACTATTTTTATCGAAGACAATTTAGATTGACGTCTTCCCTAAGTTTCAACTTAGGGATTCCCGTTTACTATGTAGCAAACGCGCTCAGTTCTCGTCTTCAACTCACGAGTGAGTCAAGGCGACTGCTTAATAGCAATGACCTGCTTCGGGTAAGACCCGATCTCGGTATGTGTCTGAGCATGGGAAGCTTCACAAGATGGAAAACACATGCCGAAACACGCATCGTCCGCCTCAAAACCTCTTTATACTGAGTAGAAAGAAGAGGTTTTGTCTTGTGCAATAACGAAGGAGCGTCAATCCCTCGGGTTTTAACGTCTTTTCCTTGACAATGCTTATTATTTTAGATACCAAGCTAAACGCTCTGTTTTAGGAGTTTGCTGAAGGAAGTCCTTCATTTGTTGGTAGAAAAATAGGAAAAGTCTTGTTCAAGTTGGTCTTGTTGATATTGATTGTTTTCAATATGTCCAATGAGACAGGCAGAATAGAGATCACGTTGTACATTTGGGTATTCGTCTGATAAATCATAAACGCGAGTGGAAAGGGGCTTCTTCTTAAAGGTTTGAGTGATATGGTTGTATTGACTTGGTTTTACATTTTTAGGAGAAATGATTTCAAAGTCAATGCCTAATTGACGTGCTCTTGTTTCAAGAGCTGTTTTAAAAGCACTCGGAGCTGCTCTAAAAATAGCTTTTCCGAAGCGCTTTTTACTAAAAGGTCGATTCGTTTTTGGATTGATGCGAATGTCTCGACTTCGTTTCTGAAGTCCTTTAACATTTAATTCTTCAATCTTGATGCTCGACGCTTGTGAAACTAGTCGATTAACCAGTTGTCCTTGAAGTTTGGTTCGTTCTTCAGATAAAGAACGATAAACCTTGCGTCGTCGATTTCGTAAACGAATTTGTCGGTTTGACGGGCGTTTGAATCGAGCACCTTTTTTAATTACACCGTTTTCCTTATAGCATTCGGGATTATTAATTCGTTGACTACGTTCAATCGCTTGGTCGATTCGTTTTAGGAGTTTTTCCTTTTTAGCGATATCCTTCGGTATCAAATCGATCAAAGCAACTTCTTTTGGTGATACAAAAGCTACAGTCGAAATACCGGGGTCGATTCCAATCACTCCTTCACCTTTAGTTACCTTTGCTAGTGGAAATCCCTGACAGACAATCTGTAGGTAATAAACCTTCTTCCCTCGAATGGTTTTTTTCGAACGATTTGGACATATTTGATTTTTCACTGCGCAACAAGCTCATTTGTTGATAGTTATTAAAAAGCTTTGATGGGGATATTCACAAAAGTTGACTTTTTATGGATATAAAGTCGATAAGCGATGCCTTTTTTATCCGAAAATATTAAGCGTGTTGCTTCAGTATTCACACGATTGCGGAAACTAACGTTCTAAATCAAACTTACTTCTAAATCGCACTTTATATGATTTGATTTGATAGAAAAGAACCTTTTCTAAGGTTTTAATTACTTGACCTGCAATAACTTGAATTTCAGAAGCAGCCAATTGTTTATAAGATGAACCGTCTTTTCGTCGTTGCTGGCAAAGATAAGCCGATAAATCAAATTCAGTCAAACCATAAAGCTTTTTCTTAATTTGAAAAGAGCTTTGTCATACAATTTAACTTGCTGAACTAAACCTTTCGCTTTTTTCTTAGCTTTTTAATTTGTCAATTCCATCTTTAGCGAGACGTCTCAGCCTCTGAAGTTCTTGATAATAAGAGTTTCGCTTCATTGCTTCAAAACGCTTAAGCCCAAGACTTATTCCTTCATTATAAACACTATTTTGAGATACGAAAAACTTTTTCTAAATGGTTTTCAATCTGTTTAGGCAAATGAAGTTTAACTGAAAACAACATAGCTCCGTGTTTGTGTTCGCATAAAAACGACTCGCTTTCTGATTTACTTCTTAACAATATTATATCACAACATACCCGAATACAAAATAAATAGAACAGGTCAGTATTATACAACATACCATCAACCGTTACATTTCAACCCACGTATCAGGAACAAATATTCGACACGCCAAAACTCAGAGTTGACCTTGCGGGCGCTCTATATCACGTTTTGAATAGTTTTTCGTAATAACTACCAATTAGAAAGGAACGTTTAGTGAACTCTTTAGAATTATTTTTTATTAAAAACAAAAAGACGCGATTCTTCAAAAAGGCTTTTCGCCCCATCGAAGAAACGTCTAAAGAAGCTGTCTTCCAAAACGACGACACAACTTTTAACGATCATCGACACTGATCCCGATTCAGACCTGCTTTTTGATTGGTCTTTCGGGGCGCGTGAACTCAATCTCTGCGTGCATCATCAAGACGCTCACGGAACCTTTGAGCGAATCTTACACAATTCCACACATAGAAAAGGAATCCTATTTTGAATATCACAAACAATTTCGTCACCCTGATCTACGTAGGCATGGGTATTTGCGTCGCTCTTTGTAGCGCCAGTGCACATCCTCTACTTCGCGCTCACCACACACGATCTCTTCAAGAAGCGTGACGCCGAAATCGACTCCAAACTTGAACAAATTCGCGATGAACTCATCGCTGAAATCAAAACTTCAGGTGAACGCTCATCAGACCCTAGTAGTTGGAGGTATCACTCAAATGACGCAAGAATCAATCATGGCTCAAGCTCAAACAGCGAAAGACTTAAACGTCAACCTCATCGACGCTATCGACCGCTACACCCAAACAACTGCACACATCATCGAATCGAAAGAAAAGAAACGTGATGTAAACCACCGCAAATATCATCACTTACGTTAATCGAAAGGACTACTCCCGTATGGCTAATCGCCTTAAAGAACTACGTTTAGAGCTAGGCTTGAGTCAACCTGATATGGCTAAATACGTCGGCTTATCCGTCAATAGCTATCTCAAACTTGAAACGAGATTTTCTAAGTACAATCCTAGTCTCAATAGCATCTTAAAAATCGCTGACAAACCAGGCGTGTCTGTAGACTCACCTGACAGAACGTCAAACAGAATTCGCTGCCAGACCCTGACTATATCGACGCCTGGCACCAACAATTTCTTGCACGAGTCGACCTCACAAAGAATCGAACTCAGAAGAAAAAACATGGAAGATATCGTTGAAGAAGCAACTCTGACGAAATATCCCTATAACTTACTCGGTGATATTTTCAAATATAATGACTTACATGAAACCTCCGCTGTTAGTGAGGCTTTTTCGTACAACTTGAACGAATCATTGACCAAATTCCGCAACGTGACCGTCAAATCATTCGAGAACGCTATCTAATCGGAAACACGTTCGAGAAAATCTCTAAAAAGCACAACACGTCACGACAACGCGTTCAACAAATTGTAACAGAACGCTTATTCGAAATTCGAAATGAATTAACACCATTCTTGTTCGACCCGACACAAAAAGTCGAAAAACTCATGAAATTAGCGGAAGAACTAGAATCACGTTGTAACGAGCTGAACAATACGAGCACGCTAGATCCTATCTATAAATTGCTCGGACGAGATTTGCTGGCTATGCATCTTTCAAATCGTACAACAAATGCGCTCATGAATGCCGGTTGCGAGCACTTGATCGATATCGGCCTATTAATCGCTCACAAAGATATTCGTAACGTTCGAAATCTGGCAAATCATCAAAACGTGAAGTTTACGACTATCTCGTTACAAACAAACTGTTACCAGACGATCTTGATTTTGACAGTAAATTTATTGACAAAAATTATTCTGCTCAAAAATGCAAGAAACGCTCGAAAAACTAGATGATTTTTGCCATTAGTTGCTCTAAAAGATTCAACCGTCGTCGAAACTATCAATCAAGCTCGATTACGTGATTCTGAATATACTCTTATCAACACAACCGTCACCCATTATGACCAATCAAAGCGCATCACTAAAAGATTATTCTAACGGTGCGATCATCCACGAATATAAACTTTAAAGACTTTTTCGCGAACTAGTCTTGCCTAACGGCAAATTGGGGTAATCACGAACGCGAAATCGTGATACGCCTCGCGACCTTAGGCTTCTAAGTTGCCGCATTCGGCGGAATGCCGTCTGCGCGGATCGAAATAAATCAGAACTTGCAACTACCTCATAGTAATCACACCTCTTAACAGGTGCGTGGATTGAAATCAGAGTACCACAATCGCTACTTCCGTTAGGAGATCGCACTCCACACGAGTGCGCGGATCGAAATAATACATCTGTTATTTGCTTATCATTAATCATCGTCACTCAACACGAGTACGCGAATTGAAATACGAATATTTCCGACTTGATTATCGTTGATCCATTCGTAAAGTCGCACCTCTACAGGTGTGTGAATTGAAACAAACACCGAATTTGACGAACTCGTCTGATACTCACATCGCACGTCACAGAACGTGCGTGGATCGAAATCTATCTATTAGATGATTAGAAGGTAACAAATCAGAATCGCACGTCACAGTACGTGCGCGGATCGAAATAACGAGTCAGCTATCTTGAAAGACTTGCAAAAACATATCGCACGTCACAGAACGTGCGTGGATTGAAATGACAACATATGTTTCATTTTTGTCTTATTGCACCCACACTAAGGGTGCGCGGATCGAAATCGTCGAGCGCAATCGGAAAAGCGTCGTAAATAATCGCACCTCTCCTGGTGCGTGGATCGAAATAACACAGGTGCAGGACACAGGAACGAAAACGAAAGGAGGGCTCTATGCCCCGACAATCGAAATTCTTTTACGCGCGGATCACAGGTGACCGTGCGCTTTTCACAAACCCCATCACTAAAGGTGGTGGCGAAAAATAGATTATCCCATTCCCACTAAGCAAGCCTTTAGAGGGAATTGTCGATAACGTCTATCGAAAACCTACGTTTACGAATGTCGTAGACGAAGTTAAAGTCATCAACCCCATTCAAACAGAAGTTCACGGCGTCCGTGCTCTTCTAAGTAACTACAAAGCAGACTTGAATTACATCTCTTACTTGAGTGACGTGGAATATCTCATTAAATTCCACTTCGAATGGGACTTCAACCGCGGAGATCTCACAGACGATCGCAAACGCCTCAAACACGAAGAAATCATGGAACGATCTCTCGAATTGAGGCGGTCGTCGTGATAGCTTTAGGAACTCGTGAGTGTGTTGGCTACATCGAAGCCATCTCACAAGACGAATACGAAAACGCTAGAACCTACTTCGATAACGAAACCATCGACTTCGGAATTATTTTCCATTCGTATTCTTATCCGAAAAACAAGAGCATGCCTCTTGTCGCACACTATACGAATACCATTATGAAAAACGGAGTCGTCACATTCAAATCGAAAAACGACTGCGAAATCTCAAACAAGATCGATGGTTTTAAGTACAAAGAACCGAATTTAAAAATGAAATCCGTCGATCAAGAATACAAAATCTATAAATCTTGGGGGTAGCAATGGACTTTTCACATCCCTATGGAAAACCTACAAAAGAGCTCAAGAAGAAAACCTCGTCGACCAACACGGCGACGGTCCTATTCTTCTGCCACTCTATCACGAAAACAAACGTGCCAATAAAAATATCATCAACGTTCGTTTTAAACAACGACGGTACCTTCCGTACAGCCGAATGGTTAGACGATGATACACGTATCATTTTCCCTGTAACGGAGAGTTCTATCACTAGAACCGCTAATCTTGCACCTCATGTCTTGGTTGATAAGTTTAAAACTTACAGTCCGGATACGAACGCTCTTTATGACTTCTTCTTTGAGCGTCTCGATCAATGGATCGCACAAGCAGACTCTAAAGTTGCAACTTTTTTGACAATCATCAAGAATACTCTTCAAGACGAACACCTAATCGAAAACATTGCTAAAAGTCTCTACGACAATCCCATTGTAGAGAACCTCACAGTATCGTATAAAACCGATAAAGGCGATACTAAATCGATTGACTTATCAGATGTCTTTTTAGAATTCACTATTGAACAGTTCAATGGTTTAATTGATAAATCCGTTACCAACTACACAGAACTTCATCAGTCTTATATTGACTTTGTCGAGCTATAAACCAACAAGACGCAATCGAACATCCTGAATGGTTCGATACGTGTATGATTAGCGGAACAAAACAACGCATTGCTAAGAACCACAGAACAGTTTTTGGTCGCAGTGGACTGATTTCTATTAGTAACCACTCAGAAGCTTATAAAGGACGCTACAAAGACCAAAAAGACGCAAAAGAAAACATGATCCGAATCGGTCAAGAAACATCTGACATGATTCATCTCATGCTTAAATACTTGTTGGAAAAATAAAAACAGTGGTGTCTGGTTAGGGTGGCGATCAATATATGGTTACTTGGTTCGACGACGACCTCATCAACAACCACGGTTTGGATCTCAAACAACCAGAAACATTTGAAAAACCTATTCGATGCTATTCCTGATAACGATACAGCTACTGTCAAACCGAACCAAACCAATAAAAACATTCGTAACTCAGTCGCTACAGGCGTTAAACGCTATGACGACCAAGCGACTTATAATATGCCATTCTAAACAAAACAGCTCCCGGACGCACCAGTCTCAAATACTTCCGCCAACTAGCTGGAAGTCAATTAACGAAAAACTTGAATAAATGGATCGAAAATTACCGTGGGCGACGCATTATAAAGATACAGATCGCAGAAAAACCCCATCTATTCAAAACGTATTGACTGTCGCCTTTGGTCTCGATCGAAAAGCACAATATCTTGATTTTGACAACGAAGCTTTCCAAAGCGTTCTCTATCAAGAACTCTTATCCGCCTTAATCGACGGTAAGCCAATCCCACAATCGATCACTCAAAAAATGAAAGTCAATATTAAATCACCTCAACGATACCCACATCACTGGCAACATGTTTTAGATACCAGTATGGGCGTCCTCCACAAAGCAAACGGAAAGGATTTCTCCCCAATGCTCGACCAAAACGAAACCAATCGGTCATACCTCTTTGGGCGATTACTCGCTATTTATGAGTTAATCGAACGTCAAAAATATTACCACATTGACGGACAAATGGATCGTGACACTAATGCTAAGCGTCTCTGGACGGCTTACACATCGAATCCAACCAAAGTAATGACCCTAGCTCGAAAACAAAACCAAATCCTACGAAGAAGTCTCTCTTCAAACGCAGTCCAGTATGCTATCAAACCCAAAAAGAAAAACAAGCAATCATCACAGCCTTAGATGAACACCGTCAAGATAAAAATTTCTCAAAACCTCTTGATTACACGTTTATTTTTGGCTACAACGGACAAATTAATCAATTCTATCAAAAATCAGAAAGCGAGAACCTAGATGTCAATTCTTCAAAATAAAAATCGACTTTATCCTCACAATCGACGTAGACAACGCTAATCCTAACGGCGATCCACTTTCAGGCAATATGCCTCGTACAGACGCCAACGGTTACGGACTCATTAGCGACGTTGCTATCAAACGCAAACTCCGCAATCGCTTACAAGACTTAAACCAAAGCAATCTTCGTACAAGCAAACCACCGTATCGACGACGAATTCCGATCTCTTCAAAAACGCTTCGAGCTATTTCGATAAGAAAGATACGGATCAGAAGTCGCTGAAAAATCATGTCAATACTGGATGGACGTACGAAGCTTCGGACAAGTCATTACTTATCAGAATCGTTCTATCGGTCTACGCGGACCTGTATCGATCACTATGGCGAAAATCCGTTGAACCGATCGTCGTATCGAGTATGCAAATCACACGCAGCACTAACGGCATGGAAGCGAAAAAGAAGGCGGTCGCTCGTCAGATACAATGGGCATGAAACACTACGTAGAACACGCTACCTATGTCATTAAAAGGGTCTATTAGCCCGAATCTCGCAGAAGTAACAGGCTTTACAGAAGAAGACGCAGAGTACATCAAACAAGCTCTTGTCACTCTTTGAAAACGACCAATCTTCAGCGCGTCCTGACGGATCAATGACTGTTCGAAACCTCTACTGGTTCACCCACTCAAACAAGCTCGGTAACGCATCTAGCGCACGAGTCTCACGATCTAGTACAGTTCGACGAAACAACGGACGAGTTTGTCGTAAACGAAGACAAATTGGCGACATACGTACAGAAAGGCTTGAAACTAGACCTTATCGAAGGCTTCTAATCCATGCGCACTATCAGAAAACAACTAATCCGTGGCTCGCCCACGGATTCTTTATAGAAAGGACGATTATGAACAACCATTTAGAACGCATGCTAGAAGATGCCTTATCGACAGATGTGTCGTTAAACTTGACAGAAATCATTAATAAGTTCGACGACGCAGTCATCGAAACAGGTGATTCTGAAACGGTTCCTGATTATAAGGACGGTCACTATCACATCACCGTTCCCAAAAACGAAACACCTGAAACGCGCGTCAACGTAGCCTTTCAACTAGCCTACGTTATCGAATATGGAAAATATCTCGCGAGCGAAAACCCGTCTAAGGTCACTTTTGCGAATATCGTATGCGATCCACACTGTTTCGACATTGCTCTAGCCATCCTCATGCCAAAAAATCTATATTTAAAAACGGCACAGGAACTCGCAAATGATGAGGGCTTAATTGACGCAACAAAACTCGCTGAAGAGCTACAAGTGCCAATCCCATATGCGATGACACGTAGCAAACATATCTCTAGCGTAACAATAAACAGAAAGGACTAATATGACAAACTTCAAAGAATATGACATCGTTCTCGTTAAAGGCACCGCGCTCGATGTCGGTTCCTACAATCATCAACCGTGGTCCGCAACCATCAACAACCGCGAACAAATTACAGAGGATTTCTTATGGATCAATCCACAAGAACCTCAAAGCCGTACGATTGAGAGTGGCGACCCCATTCTCTTTATCGTACCTATTAGTAAAATCATCAATAACGATTACTATGCAGAAACCCACCAAACCGAACAGCCTTATCTGATTTTCACGGACAGTGACATTGACAGACTTGCACCACTCAATCAATTCTTGAGAAACCCGTGGCAAACAGCGTTACAGAAGCTCCTGTTGAGAAACCTGCCAAGAAAAAGACTAAGAAAACCAAGCCGGTAGAAGCTCCTGTTGAGGAAGCTGTTGCAAAAACTGAACCGGACGCCGAGCGAGAGCACGCACAAGAGCAAGACTCAGAGCCAGTCAACTATATTGGATCTGACGAGGTGGGCAATGGTAGTTACTTCGGAGGAATCGTCACAGCGTCCGTATTCGTACGCGATCAAGCTGATGTGGACTTTTTGCTCGAGTTAGGCGTCCGTGATTCTAAAAAGATTTCGGACAAGAAGATTCGAGCGATGGCGCCACAGATTAAGGATAGACTAGAATACGCTGTCAGTGAAGCTATCCCCGCGCAATACAACCAAGCAATCGCGTCAGGGCTCCATATTAAGGAAATCATGGCCATTCTTCACAACGACGCTATCGGTAAAGTATCTGCCACGAATCCCGATTACGTTCTCATTGACGAGTTCGCAAGCGGATCCAAGTACAGTGACTATTTAGAGGCTTCGAACAAAAGGTCGCGTACAGTGATCGCTTACGATTCGAAAAAGAAAGCTGAAAGTGCTAAGCAGTGGCGGCTGCGTCTATTCTTGCACGTGACGCTTTCTTGACACAAATCGACACGATGAGTGATTTCTTGCACATGCCGATTAAGCAAGGCGTTACAGCGAAAGTGAAAGAGCAAATTGCACAACTCATGCGCATGGAGATCGATTTAACGCAATACGCAAAAAGTTGACTTTTAAAAACGACCGAAGAAGTGCGCTTCGTTATAGTGCTTCTTTTGGGTGCATCTTTTAGGAGTCTCTTTTGGGGTTGCTTCTAGCGATTGTTTCGTTCGAGAGACTTCGCTGACGAGGCTCGGTTACGAATTTATGTAAACTATAAAAGACAGCCTGCAAAGTGGATAGATTTTAATCAAAAGTGGATAGACAAAGAGCGAAACAATTTACGTGACTCGCAATCAGTAAACCTTGTCATATCAACGTTTACGAATGAATCCATATCAATAAAAATCTCAATATCTATCCACTTTTGCTGTTTTTGTAGACGATTCGCCCTTAAAATCAAAATGCAAACTATATAATTTAATATAATTCACATTTTCAAAAACGGCTATTTTTGCTTAAAAAGTGGAGAGTGGATAGATTTAACCTCGTTATTATAGGAAAAAACAGTCAAGAACCGCGCCATCATCACATTTCTAAAATTAGACACAATGTCCAAAATCTCTCCACTTTAATGAAAAAGTGTCTATTTAAAAACAAGCTTCTGATATCATCGTGAATCAAAAATTTCTTTTTAATTTCAAAAAGAAATTTCAGAAGCGCCATAAACCCTTGATGCAACTGAGTTCTTGAAAATCAATTTCTTTTTAGAAATCAAAATTTCTTTTTCGAAATAAATCGTACACCCAAGCAGGTGCTGGATTCCGCTCGAAAAATAGGCAAAATTTCTTATTTCTTTTTCGAAATCGACTATATGAAAAATATAAATATATAAAATGATATAGTTTGATTTTTCTATTATAGCGTTTTGAGAAATAAGAAATAATTAGGGGCTGACCCTACTCCCCCAAGGGATGTCGCGATTTTCAAAAAGAAATTAAAAAGAAATAAAAAGAATAAAGCTCGAAACCCTTAGAGTGCCAAGGGTTCTTATATTTAGAAAATTTCTTTCTTATATTCAAAAAGAAATAATTGAAAAATGGCGGAAACCGATGTGCGCGTTAAGATTTCGCGTTTTATTACAAAAAGATTACGAACAAACTATATAATTTGATACACTACTATTGCGAAGAGTTATCAAAATAATTATAAAAAGAAATAACACCGCAAACGCAGTGCTATCAATAACTTCGGCGAAACTGAAAGAAATCATAAAAACATCAGAAACAACGAACCCTTAGAGCCTCAACGCATTCGGCGATTTCATGACGAATTTCTTTTTAACACAAAAGAAATAACCCATTTGACAATTTTGCCAAAACATGGGTTATTATATAAGAGTAAAAAGAAATTAAAACAGAAAAACACAACTCGAAATGACATATTGTGCAATTCCTTACAATAATTGTACCATAAAATTTAACAAATGTCAACACTTTAGAGTTGTGATAGGTATAAAAATATGCGTATTACCACACAAATGCTATACGCCCCGTAAAATCAATGAAAGCGAATACTGATCTTATGTCCGTTCGGAATTATTTAGCCTAAATTATCACCAACAAATGTATCATCATTCGATGAATTATATGATTATATAATTGAATGTTTCGATGATTATCACACCCAAAAATTCTTAGACGAACAGGCTCGATTAATTATCATAAACAAAACCAACATCGAGCCAAAAATCAAGATATCGGAAGCAGAAACCGTTGCGTTAATACAGGCGCTAATTCGCTTTAGCATGATCACGCCCGCATCAGCGTCCGGTCAATTTGTCAAAAACACAGCATATAATTTCTATATGTATGATTTTGATCGTTTATCCGATACGTTCGGCACGTACCCATTCACGCATCGAATTTTATCACAAAAAGTATTAATGATGCAAATCTCGCAAATACTCAAGCATTCTTCAAACGAACATTTGAAAGTGCTCATTGATTCAACTAAAACAATAACTGAATTCGAAGACCCCAATTACATTTTCGTAAATAATGGGATCTACAACAAAACCACGAACGAATTACTACCGTTCGATCCTGAATATGTAAAGCTTATCAAAATCAAAAACCAATTATAACGCCTATGCCACATCACCGACTATCACAAACCCTGACGATGGAACTGCATGGACGCTTGATCAATGGTTATCTGAACTAGTTGATGATAACCCCTGACCGTATCGAACAACTTTGTCAGATCATCTCTGCTGCTCTAAACCCTGGTCGTATGTGATAAATGCGTTATTTTTCCATTCAACCGTCGGTAACAACGGTAAAGGAACGCTTTGGTCATGTTAATTAAAAACGTAATTGGTGGACGTAACCTCTACGCAGCACTTCCAATTATTGGTTTCGCCGACCGATTCCGTGTGGCACAACTTGTAGGTAAAATCTGTAATATTGGTGACGAAAACCCAGTAGGTCAATATCTGGATTCGATTGCACAATTCAAAGCAGCAATTACCGGTGACGATATTCAAATTGAATACAAAGGTCGAGACGCTTATCCGTTACAAGTGAGGGATGTTGAATATCCAAATGATGAATAGTAGCCTATTGACCAAAGATAAGTCAGAATCGGCATACAGTCGCTTCCTCATTGTACCGTTCACTCATAGTTTTACGGGTATTGAGCGCAAGTACATCAAGCACGATTATATGAATCGACAAGAAGTTAAAGAATACGTTCTTAAACGAGCACTAGAAATGCCAGTTATTACAGATTTCATCGTAACCCCTGAAAATAACGCAGCGTTGTATGCACAAAAAGTTGAAAACAATAGCGTTTATGAATTCATGGAAGACGTTTATGCAGATCTCCAATGGGACGTACTACCTATTAAGTTCTTATACGATCTCTATATCGAATGGTCGTCTAAGTACAACTTAAACGGAAAACCTGTTAAAAAATCCATTTTCGTAGATTACGTTACGAACTATCTAAACGAACGTGACGATGATGTGTGGGAAGCTAGAACACAGCAATCAGAAGCTATTTCTGTTGGAACATCGATGGACACTGATGAACCACTCATCACTACATATAATTTAACAGCTTACTTCGATCCCGATTACAAAGGATCTAACCCTAAATTACGAAGAGCTTTCAAACGACCAAAGACAACCCGTGGCTGGCGTAAATTCCAAAAAGATGCCGGCTAAACCGGCATCCATGTTCTATTATGCGTACATCGTACGCGCAATGATACAACGTTTTGCGAACTAATTGCAAGCATGGTCATGAAAAACTCCTATTAAGGGCTAGAGCAACGAAGCTCTAGTCCTATCGAATTAATTTTATAAAGGAACTATCTATATGAGAATCCAACCAATATAAAGGCGCTAAAAAAGTTCGTCGAACTATTAAACGAACTCATTTTGAGGACTTGTCACCACGTCCAACTAAAATTACATGAACAAAAAAATAACTAATTATAAAGGAAACATTATTATGGAAATTAAACGAATCCAATCATTCTTGGCGACCATCAACGGTATCGAATTTCGTAACGAACGACGTTTCGATGTTGTCGAATATATCTTGCACTTAATCGAATACGAATTCGGCGTAAGTCACTGCACAATTCGTCGAAGACTTGGACGAACTAGTTGGCGATTTGCGACTCGCATCCGAATTTACTTTCGCGGATATTGAAATAATTCTTCGCGATTGCGTGCTCAACTCGAAATCGTTCGATACACTACAATTCAATATCGAATATCTAGATGACTGTACCGATTACATCAACGAACAACTCGCAAACGGTGCTTATAAGACGGAGAATAAGTATGTTCACAGACACTTGTCAAAAAGTCTTCGACTTCTTCACTATTTTTGCGGATTTGCTAATAAGGGAACCGATTAATGATAAAGATTGGCTAAACATCGCCTGTCTCACATCGATTCTATTCGTCATAATGATCCTTGGCTGTATTGGTAGCGCATTGTTAGATGTGCCAGATGACAATAAAAACTATGTGTTATATTCAGTGTTACATCAAAGTAAAATCATTGCAGGTCTTGCGTCACTTATTACAGCGATTATAGGCGGATTGTTATCAATGATCATTCTCGCACAAATCGGCATCTTTTCGAATATCACACCATCGTTCACTCACACACATTATTCGAACATCGTGATCGACTCGCCTAAAAGAAAAATTTATACGAATAATTCTAAAGTGGGCTTCACATTTTCGTACGATGAAAATGATGAACATGTTTATCTAGATACAGATGGCGTTTACAATCATGGTATCGAATCTATTTTCGATAATCAATCATCTATTATCGGTGATTTAATCGGTGCTAAAGGTGATTCTAATATAAGCGTGCACGCTCGACTAAAGAAAGAAAACGTACGCATCATCAAAACCGACGACGCAAAAAGAAATATCCAGACTATGTTTCTTATAAAATTTCTAAAATCGAAGTCGAAGACGGAACTGCTACAAAAACAGCCTATCATCAATCGGAAAAAGTTAAGATTAAGGAACTCTATCTCGAGTTAACCGCATATGTAGACGCCGATGGGCTAAAAAGATGCGAAACAAGACGAACAAGATCACAAAAATCAAAACGATGTCGATCAGCTACTAAATAACTAGAAAGGCGCTCGCATGTCACTACTAACATTCGAGTTTCGGAAGACGCAACGATATCGAACAAGCAACAAAAGCCTCACAACAAAAACGAAATCGTGCGTCCCGACGCGAAATACTACGCAGAAACCGACCGTTTCATTAAAAACGTCCACGTCCGTCACACGTTTCCAAAGCGAAAAGTGTCGAACAAAATGGATCAATTTAAGTAGAAAGGAAAAATGTCAAATAATCAATTTTTCAAAACGAGAACTTGAAATCCTTAAAAACTACTTTATTAACAAAATGTTCAGTCATTTGAAGCCAATTCCTATTAATCAACGGACGATTCTTTGACGGTAAACTCGAAATCGATATTGCCATGCCGTTTCTATAGATTATTCGATTTTGACTTCGAATTTAGCGAAGTAACTCAAAACATCTATATTGAAAACACCGATAGTTTCTATCGAGAAATGATAAAGGAATTCGTTGACGACTATATCAATGCTGTCAAATTAACGGCAAATATCTCGCAGACATTATCAACGAAACAGGTTATAAGTTAAAAATCATCGAAAACCCCGTTGTTTACATGACGCCACGGGATATCCGCGAAGATTATCTAATCAAATGTGATTATCTGAGTTATAAACGTAATCCAAAAAACAATATGACGGCTTTAAATACAAAAGTCATGGTCTTACACCACAACCTCAACCTAAAAAATCACTTGCATTAGTCACAGATGACATTGAACTTGAAAAATGGGAATTTAAGAAACAACCTACGATCTTTAGCAAGACTGCAAAAGTTGTGTACACTCGTCAATTCCATATCAACTGCCTCGCAGGCGAACTCGATCCAAAAATGGTTCGAGTGGGTAGATGAGTTTGAATTAATCGTCATCCCTGCTATTCTCGAAGTCTTGAAACAAGCATTAATCGACACATATCATAATGACCCACCCATCTCCGTTGAAGAGCTAAAAACCTAATCAAAAACTAAATAGAAAAGGAACAATCATGTCGAAACACAAAAACATTAAATCAATCCTGCTGTAAACTGACAACGCTCACTGTTTACCATGCCGAAAAAGATTATTTTCCACAGAACATCAACTCGAAAAAGAAATCGTTCCATTGCTCAAGAATAGTTCAACCATCAGAAATCTACAAAGAAATCCTCGCAAAAAGCAAAGGAATTGAACATCTTAGCAACGGCTTCTGTCATGCAATCTATCGCATACGAAACTTGCAACGAGCATCAAATCGAATCGATTCAACGCGATCTTATTGCACTTAGCGAGGAACTATAATGCAAGATAAAATTAAAAGTTCTAAAAAACTACGATAGTTTATCCTCGATTGATGGCATCTTGTGGGAATCTTGATTTTTGCACTACTACGATCACCTTGGAATTATGTCGGAGCCATCACATTAATGATATGGGCTGTAATTGCTTTTTAGCTGAATACTCTATCTCGAACGAAACAGACGAAAAACGTCGAAGACGGCAACAAATCATGCAGATTTCACGCATGGATTGTCGTTGATTGTCTACATTGCAACTGTTATCAATATTGCAATCGGTATTTTTCTACTTTTAACTGGAAAATTATAAGAAAACATGCATCGAAACAGTGCAAAAACGCAGATACGTAATAGTCTAAAATATTTTTATCAGATTGGTAAAAATAAGTTGACAAAAATTTGATTTTTGATATAATTGTCTTTATAAAATTTAATGAAAGAGTGCTTTTTCTATGTTTTTATAAGTCTGAAGTTTTAAAACAAAAAGTTTATAAGACGGCCAGTTTCCAAGATAATGGGTGTTTTCGATTCAAACAGTTATTCGTTATTGCGAAAAATGGCGTTATTCCTTACGGTAGAACAGCAAAAACTATCGCATTATCGAAGCCAATGATTTAGCTGATTATCTAGAAAAACAAGGCTTGTTGATTGATGATTTGCAAACGGGAGCGTAAAGATGTTATTTATGCGCGTTTCGACTCACAATCAGGCAAAACGTGGTGATTTAGATCGTCAAATTGAGAAAAATCAAATTGTTTGCGATCGATCACAATGTTCAAAAATTTGTGTATTTTGTCGGATATCGGTTCTGGATTGAATGATAATCGTCGAAAAACTTCAGAAACTATTAAGTATGGTTCAAAATGGTGAAGTCAATCGCATTTTTATTAGTTTACAAAGATCGCTTGACGCGCTTCGGTTTTAATTATATTAAGCGAATTTGTGATTTTCACGATGTTCAAATCATCATCGTTTCTGAAGAAGTGGCTCACAAAATCTGATTCCGAAGAATTGGCTGAAGATATAATTGCTTTGATCCATTCCTTCTCAGGCGAACTTAAAGGCGTGCGTCATAAAATTAAGGAGTCTATTGATGACTAAATCAGAAAAACCAAAACGTGTTCGAAAAGATCGTTCAAATATATTGACTTTATCGGAACGTCATGTCATTTCTGAGAATCATCCGTTTTTCGAAGAATGTGCATATTTATGTCATCTTTCGAAAAACCTTTACAATGCAACTCTTTACACACAACGTCAATGGTTTTTTGCAGGCTCGTTTAAGTCATATCCTGTTGTAAATAAACTATTCACGCTTGAAAATCAACCTGATTATCGAGCCTTGCCTGCAAAGGTAGCGAAACAAACACAAATGTTGGTTCAACACAACTTTTTCTAGTTTCTTCGCTTTGTTAAAATCAAAAAAAGGTGAATATAATAAACCTATTCGTTTACCAGGCTACTTAGACAAAGACGGTTATCAAGTAATTGTCTATGAAAAAGGCGCTTTAAGTTTCAGAGAAACAGGTTTTTGTTAAATTATCACAAACGTCCATTAAAATTAAAAACTTCAATTCCACGTGAACAAATCACAAACATTCATATTATCCCAAAAGGAAATCATTTTGTTATTGACGTTTTATACGACGTTGAAAAACCAAGTGTTGACGAAAATGACTTTTCACGAGTTGCATTTATCGATCCGGGAATGAACAATTTAATGACGGTTACGAGTAACGTCTTTAGTCCTATTTTGTACAACGGTCGAACAGCTAAAAGCAATTAACCAGCTATATAATAAAGATAGAGCTAAAATTCAAAGTCGATTACCCTTTCGAAAAACCAGCCGTTAACGCAACTTCTCACAAACAAGTTAACGCTGTTTTTAAAAGCCATATCAAACAAAACGTCTAAATTATTACAAGGAATCACGAAGAATCGGAATTATCGAATTCATGATTTGTTCCATAAGATTACTACTCATTTAGTGAATCATTTTAGTTGAGAACGATGTTAAAGTCACTATTTTTCGGACATAACGTTGGTCAAAAAGCAAGACATTAATTTGGGTTCTAAAAACAAATCAAAATTTTCGTGTTTCTTCCATTCACAAAAGTTGATTTCTATGTTGCAATATAAATGTGAACGTCTCGGAATTCAATTTATCGTAACCGAGGAATCACATACAAGTAAATGTAGTTTTCTCGATTTAGAATCGATCGAACATCATGACGATTACGTTGGTCAACGCGTGAAACGAGGATTGTTTAAATCAGCTAATGGAACACACATTAATGCTGACATTAACGGCAGTCTAAACATCGGACGTAAATATTTGACTTCTGTGAACCAATATTCAGATCAATTGCATTCTGAATTAGTAGCGCATATGTCGAATCCACGTCGAATGAACATTGTTTTAAATTAAAACAAGTAAAGAATGACGCTTCATTGAAGCTGATTTCTGAGAGGGTATTCGCAGTAGCCTTTCAAAGTCGAGTTATGATTTACGAATCCGCTGTCTCGTCTTGATAAACGTACATTGTTAATCTTTTATAGGGTTAGTACGAACTGTGAATATGGCTCAAGATCAAACAATCATCAATTCCTGAATTCGCTCGTTTAAACAATTCGCCCCAATGTTAAAGGCTTATCCGGAATCTCTGTTATCGATCTAGGTTATGTGGATATCAAAGCATGCCACACAATTAGAGTCCCTAACACATAAATTCTCGTCTCCGAACATCGCAGTCGTCTCATTCCCGTTGAGCGACTTCTTTAGAAGAAGCCATCTTAATCGTCCGCGATCAATATCAACAACTAGATATTGTTTTTAACAGACGGCGATTACGCAGAACATCACTATTGAAAAAGGTCAAATAGAAAGAATTTCACAAATGTACGTACAAGCACACGAATTCAGCTACGAAAATCGGCATGTCAGCCGTCTCTGATTTCAAACAACAAAGTGAGAGAATACGCAATAACTATTCTCGAAGCCTTATGTCAAAAAGAAAATATCGATAAAGCCAAAATCCCTAGACATCACAATCGACAACATGTTCGATCGAAATACTAAGATTGCTCAATTTTCCGATAACGTTGCACAACTAAATTATCTAATCAACAATATCGACGAAGTTTTCAATCACATTACCGAACTGAATCCGCTTTTTCTCGTCGACGGCGACTACAAACAATATTCAATTGATATTAAACCAGACTCTCGATTTCCCGACAAATTCCACGCCGTCATTCTGCGACAGCGTGGATCCGATGATCTTACGAAATCACGATCCAGTGGGTCGACATCAACAGTAAAAGGAAAACTAAAAACACAGTCTACGAATTTCTCTATAAAGACAAACCACCAGTGACCGTATGGTTGCTAATCGTTCTATTCATCTTCACAGGTATGATATCAACCTTAACGTTCTACGGCATCTATTCAAAAACTCAACAGATGCTGATAGGGCATTCTTCGCAACAGTCGGCGTACTTATGACAGCCCTCATCGGCATGTCATTTCTCGGTTCATCAGCGATCTACGTTTATGATAAAGTCACAACACCAAACGAAAACACAAAAACGACGGATATCTACAAAATCACAAAAAGAAAAGGACTACCTAACTTTCACCTCCAGAAGCCCTACAATCATCTCTATCAGAACCAAAACAATGCGAAATCACGTACGCAACTCTGGCGAGTACGTCATTGTAACCGACCATCAGGCATACCGCATCCCAAAAGAATTCGTCAGCGAGTCCCGCTGACGAATCAATGCTGAAGAAACCAAAAATGTGATATAATGGTAAGACATAATAACAAGAAAATAACCAAAGAAAAACAGGTGACAAAATGACTAAAAATCAAAAATCACTTGCAGTTGACTTGTTAGCATCACTTACCGTTTTTACGCATACGAGCATCCTCGCAGAGACCTTTATCGGCATCCGTCCGATCACGTCAGCGCAACAGGCGACGTTAAACTATGACGGAAGCATTGCGGATCCACATATCGAGAAAACCACGAACGGTAAACATGCAGCAGGCCAACGTGAGCGACCCCGGTAACAACGCAGCGGTACTAATCCGTGGACGTCACGGCATGGAATACTCGTTCGGTAGCGGGATGTTCATCTCACCAAATGTCATCATAACTGCCGCGCACGTACTCTCTGACGACAATGGACAGTTGCTACCGGGAGAACTTTACACCTACTCTCAAGGCTCTAACAGCGCCTATCAAGCAGGCACCTATGAACCCAACGGTTTAACCTATGCTTTTAATGCATCGAACATTCACTTCTATAACCAAGGCGCTTATAAAGCCATCTACACCGACTGATTTAATGGCTATTGTCGTAGACACGCCTATGCAGTTGACTTATCCTGGTGCTGAATTCAATGACTTAGGTGATCCTAATGAACATCTCACAAATATTCGAACAGTCGGATATCCTGCAAGCGCAGACGGTACGAATTTGACACTTGGCGCGCTCTCATCAAACAGGCGGTGCTCTAAGAAGCGGTCACGGTCACGCAGGTATGATGATGTCGGATGGCGATTCGATTGAAGGTGTTAGTGGCGCAGGGGTCTTAAACGACCGCAATCAAGTTGTCGGCGTACACACGTCAACATTCTTCATGAACGATGGAACACATCCCGGCTCTATTCGATTAACTCAAGAACATATGAATTGGATCAAACAAATCGTTGAAGCAAACAAAGTACAAGGCTGGCGTGAATACAACGGCGCTAAATACTACTTCAAAGACGATGGCCACTTGTTGCGTAATACAACACAAACCATCGACGGTGAAGAATATACTTTTGATGAACTCGGTAAAGCAACAGCTAAAAATGAAAATTCAAGAGTTGTTTCACGTGAAACGAGTCCATCAACAAGTTCTTCTAGTACAACACCATCGAGCACGAAACCCTCTAGTACATCATCTAGTTCGAGCTCTACAAGTAGTTCCGCAACCAGTAGTTCGTCAGTACATGAAACCGTCAACACTTGTGAAACCAAGTGTTTCTGAAAATAAACGCTTTGTAAATAAAGCGCGTGCCAAAAGAAACAAATAAAAAGATAACGTAACACCGATTGTTATAGGGGACTCTGCTTGTTTCGTTTTTGGCGGGGATAGCAGGAACAGTGATGTTGCACAAAACTGAATAGAAAGGATCAATATGCCTTCAAAAGAAATTGATTTATCTGTATTTCCACAGAAGACTTTTCGTGAATCACTCGCTATCTATGATGAATGGAACTTCGCGAAAAACAGTATTCCACGGTTAACAGAAAACTACAAACAAGATTTGCGTGAAATTGTTGCTCATATTGTCGCAACTTTCCAAAAACACGCATCCTGAACAACGCTTACATTTTTCTCTATAACTCTGAAGATTTCATTTTCCAATATGCTCTTGAAGAATATTTTCGAAGATGGACATCTTTTTCGTAAACTTCTACGTTAAGGGCGTTGATGGAGAACTCCGTAAAATCGTAAGCTGTTACAACAGTGACGTCCTTTTCGAAGTTGACGGATTAACAGCCTTTGTTGAAATCAAACACACTTATGAAAGCACAGACGCATGGTCAATGCAGGGTTTTTACGAAAAATTTTATTCGTGTTACTAAAAATATCTGGAAATGGACAAGTAAAAATAGACCTTTCACGAAACTCAGGTCTAGTTATCAAAAATTGATAACGTTTGAGGTAATCACGTAAGCGAAAAACGTGATACGCCTCGCGACTTAAGCTTTTAAGTTGCCGCATTCAGCGGAATGCTGTCTGCGCGGATCGAAATAAAAATATACACCTAAAGAAAAAAAGTAATCAACCACACCTCTCGAAGGTGCGGATTGAAATCAATTACGACTCTCCGTCCTATCGCAATTAAATCAGTAACCAACATCGCACCTCTCAGTAGGTGCACGGATTAAAATGATTTGGCGATTTAAAAAGCATACTCAACAGTATGCTTTTTATTTGCTATTTTAAGTTTTTACGCTAAACTCTAGCTTGTTTTTCGTTAGATTAATCATTACGACTTGCACTTCATCGGGAATGACTGAGCCATTTGAATAGAAACACTCTACACCATACTTGAAGTGATCATTTTTGCGAGAATTGATTAAGTAATCCGCTAGACGCTCGAAATCGTCCAAGGAATACTGCACAAAACCGTAGCGTCGTAGACCCGGCACTTCTGGATAGTCTAGCTTAAGACCATTTTTAGAGGCATTTACAGAGTTCTTTTAAATGAGCAACTCGAGCTGCATTGAATCGGCTGTCCCGCGCGATGCCGGCGCGTATCCCATGTCGTATTTTGCCCCCATGTTCAAGTGGGCCGTTCCCATGAAGAGTAAATTTGGAATATCTCCGTCACTCAAACAATAACGAAACGGGATCAAGTGCGTTGCGTGCCACAAATTATAGGTTTGACCGTGCACTTCCACCTTATCATACCATGTGGCTTTCCGCCCGGGGATGTGGGCGCGTTTACGCATAGATGAATCTCGCACGACAATCTCGCGCTTAATCAGATCCTTATTACGTACAAGAAGATTCTTGTCAATAAACATGAAAGCACCAACCACACGTTTTCCTTTTTGTCCAGATTCGAGCTGACAGGTCACAATATCGGTCATTTTAGAGATACCGTGCTCATTTCTCGCAAACAACAACTTGTGAAATGTCTTTCGAGAACTGACAGTGGATACGTGTAAGTCATTTCGATTGATGGATCGCTTACGCCATCTCGATCGCGTGAATCGCCCTAAATAGTACGAATCCGAATATCGCTATAAAGAAATACGATGAAGAGAACTTGTTCGAAAACTAATTCGTTCATCACGCAATCACCTCGCATTCGTATAATCCTGTAAGAAAGTCGCTAAAAAGTGTACGTAATCAGTTGCGGATGATTGTATCCTTTATCGCTGACTATATCTGAGCGATGAATAACGATGCACGATAAAGTGACATCGATCACGACACCTTCTGCTTCTTTTGAGGAACTCGGGCATTCCGGCTTTGGATCGAATTCGTGTAATTCGCACAAGATGACCTTTTCAAGTCTTTCACATTCTGGAACACACCAGAAGTCGCACGCGCATTCGCTAAAATAGTTGCTTCATTCATAAAATCTTATCAGTCTTTCTAAAAATTAATTCACTTGTAATTATATCACAAAAAAACCTTAAATTGCAAAATATCTGCCAATATGCTATAATAGCATTACTAGAAAGGAATATCAAATGTCAGACTTTTTCGAATCATTAAAACAATCTACTCGCGCAAGTCGCGATGTCGTTACTCGCACACGCGGTTTTGAACTCATCTCAACCGAAACCAATCAAGAACTCTTGCCAAAAACGTGAAACAGCTCACGCCGCAGGATACGACTTGAAGGCAAGTAAAGAAATCACAATAGAGCCCAATCAAATTGAACTCGTACCGACTGGCGTCAAGGCTATATGTTGCCTGATGAAGTCTTGTACTTGTTCGATCGTAGCTCAAATCCTCGTAAACGTGGATTGATCTTGATTAACTCAGTCAGAGTCATCGATCACGACTACTACAATAATCCATCTAACGAAGGACTGATCATGGCTCAATTCAAAAACATCACAGACGAACCTGTAACAATTCACAAAGGCGACCGCATCGTTCAAGCTGTCTTCGCTAAATATTTCGTCACGAGACGACGATAACGCGAACGGTGAACGCACAGGCAGTTTTCGGATCAACTGGAAACTAGAAAGGCACTATTATGGACGACAATCAAGATCGTAAAAATCTAACAACCGACGAGCTCTTTTGGTCCCAATTGGCGAGATGAGCTCGATAACGTTGAAGATGATTGGATTTAACCGTTTCGTTCCCCTTAAAATTATGTTTTAAGGGAATTTTTTTAAATAAAGAATTTTAAAGAATTGCGTCCAAGACGCAATCGTTCTTTATTTCAGATTATTTCGAAAAGGATTATAATATATGTTTGACTATTACGACGACAATGATTTTTGTCCACAACCGATCCACCTCATATTAAACAACTAATTCGGATATTGATTCAATTCTAAATGACAAATCAATCAAAGTTTTTACCGATTTCGACGCAGAGGACGGCTATAATCACATCCGTATTAATGCATTTTGCAAAAATGCACGGTTCTTGTCTTAAAACTATACCCAAAAACCAAACATCACAAAACAAAAACTCAAAATGGGACGTAGACGTTCATTTACAATTACGAAAACATCATTCTTCGAATGGGATGATACAGTTTCAAATGTTACACTAGAGAATCTACCACAAACCGTAAAAAGAAACCATTGATAAAAATTAGAAAGGATTACAAAAAATGACTAAATTATCTGAAAAACTACAAGACTATCAACTCGCACTAAAGCTTAACTTTCGGGCATTCTCACGGCTTTAATCATCTACGCGCCTCTTTACCTCGGCGTTTTCTTTTCACAAAAATCGTTCAATATATTCTTGACGCTACTAGCATGGTTCGTACTTTATAGCATTATTGTATTACCAATCGTAGCAGTTATTGCATTACGAATTCTCGAAAAGGATAGCTAGAAAGGAATCAACATTGAAAAATTAACAAACACAGCATTAAGTCTCTTAACGTTTTTCGTTCTAGCGATTCTATTAAACGGACCGCTTAAAAATTTCAATCCACTTCACTCTTACGAAACACGAAAGACGATTACTATCTCGTAGCAGGTTCATCAGGACTCGATCCCGAAACATTCAATCAAACATCAAATTTTGCCTATAGTGAAAAAGATGAACTAGGTCGCAGCGGTCAAGCTCGTGCAACAATTACTTCTAAAGACGTATTCGACTCACTCGGGCATCGCGATGAATTCGAAAAAGGTGACAACTCGAGTGGCTTCCTGAAAAAGAATTTCATAGCTAAAGGTTCAGACGACGAACGGTCTATATAAAGGTTGGTTCTATAACCGAAGCCATCTAATTGCAGACTCTCTAGGCGGTGATGCTAAAAGTTACAATGCGATCACAGGAACCCGCATGCAAAATGTCGGAAACCGTAAAAACACAGGTGGCATGCAATACATCGAACGCAAATGCATCGACTACTTGAAGAAACATCGCTCTGTAAAACTCTATTATCAAGCCACACCATACTACCGTGGCGATGAACTCATCCCACGCACGGTTGAAGTAAAAGCTCTAACAAGTGACGGAGCCATCAATGAAACCGTCATCACATACAATACCGCAAAAGGATACACAATCGATTATCACACTGGTAAAGTGACCGATAACTCGAAAAAGAAATAATAGAAAGAAGATAAACTATGCGATTCTCAGATATTCAAGACGATCCTTTGGACTACGACTACGATGTACTATTTAACAAAATAAAAATTACTTCACAGTAGACGTCAGTGACTATAAATTTATCAATTACTTAAAAACAAATAACTTGATTGTAACAACATCGATCGAAACGGCACAGCCGTTGACCCTACATATTTATATCCTAAACAACGAAGCATATCTGCCTGGACCAGATCTTTCACATCTATGGGATGTAACCCGCTTTCAACATAGACGAAACTCGTTTCTCAAACGATTTCTTACAAAAATTAATGCGAAACAGCCTCAAATAAACCCTTTCAAAATCAATTACAAGATACAATCGCAAATATCGCACTAGAAAAACATCTCTAATGTACATCTTCCGAATTAAACGATATGTTCAGCGAATATTTCGAAGACAGTCTGGATAATTTCAGCATTGGTTACAATTTGTATTTCAGATATACATTCACAAGTTCAAGATCAATTAAAGTTTATACTCCAAAAGACGAATTCGAACTTATCAAATCAGATCTCACCGATCATTGGATGTTAAATGACGAACTATCTGAACATCTTATCGAGAAATTTCAAGAAGATTGTACAGAAATCAAAAATCTTATCCTCAATCAACCAACTGAATTAAGACTCGCTCTGAATGAACCATTACCAAAACAACTTGTTCCATATATCGATAACATCACAGATATTGCCGTCACACTCGAAGCAAACAAATATGGACCAAAATGGATCATCGATAACAATTATGTCAATGTTGAAGAAGATGACGATTACTACCTCTATCGTGGCACACGTTATAACTTAAAAATTGACGTTCCGATGCACTTAGAATATGATGATAAAAATCTAACCGTTGTCGTCTTCCCTGTCAAACAAGGTCAAAGCCTTAAACCTATCAATAAAGCTATGGATATGCTCCAAAACTATACTTATTATTGGGGATCGATCAAAGAAACATTGAAATATCTTTATACCAAAGGTCTTATTAAACAAGAACTAGCCCCGAAACGCGATCTTGTTCGTCAACTAATCTTCAGTTCAAACGATAAAAACAATTTGTTTTAAAGAAGATGATGTATTCTACAAACTTCGCATTCGACAAGAAAAAGCCGTTTATTATCAAAATAACAATACGCAAATTACGTTTATCAAGAACGGAAACGACTTTGAAATTTCTCTTGAATTTAGCGATTTGCGACGCACAAAGATCGAAGACCTCAGAAAAACTATTTACGAATTAATCGATAAATTCTAGAAAGAAGACAAACCAATGCTAACATTCCAAAAAATCATCGACTTCGCTCGATCTCAAAAAGAAGAAATTGTTGAAACAATCGAAGATATTTTAAAATGGCGAGAAACGGATGACATTGCCGTCGATGTTACTGTTGTTATCAATGAAAAAACTAATAGAGATTTTCTCGAACCTCTATCACTTCAAGTCGATTTCGGACCCGATAAATCAGATTGGTTTCCATCCATCAATCTTTTCTACATCTACGTCGACAATGATCTCAATAAATACAATCATGAAGATCTCCTAGAACTGGTCGAAAACGAACTAAATAAATTCGAAAACAGCATCAACGCTTTCACTGATTAGAAAGGGGATTATGTTACAAACTATTAATTTCTCAAACGAATTCGATTTTAAAGCCATTCGGGAATATATCGAACGAATTCTCAGGTTAAACGACTAAACGGTCAATCTGTAAAGATGACCGTTTTTAAAGAATTCGCTACAGATATTGCAGTGCCTGTTCGATCAAGAAACATCCAGGACGGTCTCGCAATTCTCCATAAAGAATATAAAGATTCTGAAATGACGTTACCGAAAATCGTGAACGTAGACGAAACAGAAAACAAATTAGTTATCACTTATATGCCCTTTTTGGACGCGCCATATAAGATTTCACTCAATATCACAAAATAGAAAGGCTAATCATGTCTAAACTAAAGAAACGATTACTAATCGCAGTAACTTTATTCTGTAGTTTCTTCGCACTCGTAGCTTGCTCTGAAAACAAAATCGCAGATAAACCCGCAAATTCAGCCGTTTACGATCAAGCAAAAGTTTTGTCAAAAAGAAACAATTAAAAAGATTGACAAAATGAACGAAGAAGCGGATAATACCGATAAGAAATTAAAAATCGGTGTCTACATTATGGAAGACTTAGATGGTAAAGACCTCGAAGACACCACTCTCGAAATTGCTCGTAAATGGAAAATCGGCGACAAAGACACCAATAACGGCGTACTCTTATTCTTAGCTATTAAAGACAAAAATCGCGCCTCGAAGTCTCTGATAACCTCGCAACACGCTTAACCGACGTTCAAAAGTAAAGCAATTTTGGATAACATGAAGCCAAAACTACGAAACAAAGATTATGACGGTGCTGTACTTGATGCCGTCAAAAGTATCACTGATGCCAACAACGGTAAGAAAAATCAAATCCGACACAGTTTCAGGTGACATGACGAGCTACATTATCCTTATCATATTCGTCATTTTTGTTATTATTGTCATCATCGGTATTGGCGGAGACGGCCTCAGGGCGGTTCATTCATAGGCTTCTTAGGCGGATCTAGTGATTCATCTAGTGGAGGCGGATTCTCAGGCGGTGGCTTCTCCGGAGGCGGCGCATCAAGCGGATGGTAACAAAGAAAGGAAAAACATTATGAACAAAACATACACAATCATTGGCGGAATCGTTGATTCCTTTGTACTCATCGGACTTTTCATCGGCGGTTCTTGCAACAGCCTCGTCGGTGCTCAAACAAAAAGTAGAGCAAGCGCAATCAAAAATTGAAACTACTCTACAACGACGTTACGATCTTATTCCTAACGTTGTCAACAGCGTAAAAGGTTACATGAAACACGAAAGCGACATCTTCGAACACATTGCAGATGCTCGTGCAAAAATCGGATCAAGCACGGCAACCAAAGCTGAAAAAGAACAAGCTCAAGGCGAACTCGACTCAGCTATTTCCCGTTTGCTCGTCGTTCAGGAAAAACTATCCACAATTAAAAGCTGATCAACAAGTACAAAAACTTAATCACTGAACTCGAAGGCACCGAAAATCGTATCTTCGTAGCATCGTAACGACTACAACGAAGTCGCAACCAAATACAACAACAAAATTCGTCGCTTCCCGTCGAACATCATGGCAAACATGTTCGGATTCGAAAAAGTCGAACTTGTAAAAGCTGACGAAAAAAGCTAAAACAACTGTTCCATCAGTTGATCTCAATAAAGATTAATCGCCATGACAACAAGACCTCGTATTCTAAATTTAAACAATTTTGAAGATTTCAAAATCGCAGCCCTAATTGGTAAAATCTCAGATTATACGCCATATATTACGCACACACAGGGCGTCACATCGCCCGATGATGCGGTTTATCAACGTAGACGCTATCTTCTTCAAGAAAAACATTGCCATCGAGCAAATCGCAGAAACAGCTACCGAAGACGAACAAGTTTATATCATCAATAAACATCGAGGCTAGACAATACTACGAATCATGGTTTGTCGAGCAGTGGTCGCGTACGAAGATGTCTTGCACGCGCGCAGGTTACTTTCCTGAAATCCTAATAAACGACAAAGAAGCCGCCGTCAGATGCGATATTATTGAACAATACCCAGAATATCTACCAAAAATTATTCCGTAAAGAAATCACTAAAAAAGAATGGATCACAATCATCGATACCTTATGGCGACAAAAAGCATCCTGATTATAACTTTGCTCAAAGATCTATTAAATCGAGAAGCTCCTCAGCATTTACTTGAATATAGTTATAATAGATTAGACAACCTAAAAGAAAATTCACAGCCATGAATTATGTGCCAATCACAATCGAAAAACGATGACAACCAGCAACTCTATCAACAAAAATAGTCCAGCTTGAAGCTAAATCATTCAGCTGAAGAAATTTCAACAATCCATCTAGCTGAAGACCTGTTAACATCTATGAAAATGCCAGATGCGTTACGTAAACACTGGTCATTCCTTATTAACGGAGATAACATACCACCTTTCACAACATTGAAGTCTCGTATCCACACCCTCATTGTGGCTTAATTACAAAAAGCGCCATCTGATTTCAGATGGCTCGCTTTATTTTTAAAAGAAAGGAGTCACAAAAATGACCACAATAAACAATTACAATTAGCGCTTGAAATTGCAACAATGGCGCACAAAAACGTACAACGTCGAAAACGGCGACCCCTATATTTTTCCATGTACTACGTGTTGCAAATAATTCAACTTATATTCGCACAAAGACACAAAAAGCAGCTGGAATTTTACATGATGTCATTGAAGACACACCATTCGATGAGGAATTCCTACGCCAACAAGGTATCGATGATGCTATTCTTGAAGTTTTACGATTTTTAACACACGATAAAGAAACAATCACATACGAAGACTATATCGCGCATATTTTGCACCAACGTCGACGCAATGCTCGTTAAACTTGCAGATCTGACAGACAACTTAGATCAAGGAACGTTACCTGTTTTAACAGAACGCGACATCGAACGTTTCAAAACCTATAAAACCGCGCAACAAACCATCATGGAAACTCTTGCAAAAGAACACCCAGGCATTTTTCAAGAAATTCTATTTCGCGAACGATTTCTCTAACATAACGAAAGGAAGTCAATATGTTTCTTAAATCCACCGTTACGATTACAATCACTGAACCAGAATTCCCTGAATTCATCACCAAATTTGATCCTCAAATCAAATTGCCGCGTGTTGGTAGCTTCCATGGAATCTATAAACCTGCTTCTCACGAATTAACAGTTTATCAAAATGAATGCGAACGTGTTAAAACAATCATCAACGATAAACAAATCAAATTTAAAGAATCATATCCACCGTTACTAAAACAAATCAAAGAATACATCGAATATGTTTTTACAACGACGGACGTATTTTTCAAAATGGTTCACTAAACAAGACATGGACGAAAACCAACTTGTCAATCGCTACTCGTTTGATGATCGATCAATATTGCAAAACCGATGTCGCGGCTACTATCAAACCAGCCTTTTGAAAAAACTCGAACAAGGTATCACGCATCCAACAAAAACCAGTCGTATCATTCGTGACGATGACGAATTTATCATTATCACCAATTGCTATTTCCTGCAAATGACCACGCAAAAAGATGATTCGTTCACGTTCTTCAACGTCACTCGTCAAGAAACGTTCGAACCAACGTTAGAAACTTACCAAGAATGTTACGAAATTGGACAATGGCTTGATGCTTATTACTTATTAAAAAGGATCTAATATGTCTATTAACAAACTCAAAAAGAAATTACAATCTCAAACATCACTCGCGATCCATACTATGAAGAAGAATATCTTTTCAAAAAGATCAATTAACCTTGAGCGATCAAGTCACAGTCATCGTTGGACCAAACGGCTACGGCAAAACAACACTAGTAACCATGCTTAAAGAAGCACTCTGAAAAAGACGGTGCTATGTCATTCAGCAACAATGCCTATGCCCTGAGGTCTTGCGCGGGCATTTGAATTAGCTGTAGAAGACAAATACAAAAAGAGATAACGCATCTATCGGTTTTCATCTCCTATGATTCCCATGCAGATGACCACACAATTCCATTTCTGCGTCTCTCGTTAATAATAACATGCAACAATTACTTTTTACGTCGAGAATCATCTGAAGGCGAAAACAATTTGATTTCGCTTGCAGACTTATTCGATAACGCTCAAGCTGTTGCCAAAGAACATCCAGATCTTGAACACCTAATCATCTTCGTTGACGGAATTGATTCAGGACTATCTGTCGATAAAATTGACTTTATCGTTCGTAGCCTCAGACCTCAAAATTAAACAAGTCGAAAGTCAAAAATCCGGATCTAAAACGTCGCTCTTGTCTTCACAGCTAATCATTACGAGCTGGTTCGTAATCTACCAACAATCGATCCCCATCACCTTTGAGAAAAATTAATTACCACGATTACGAAGAATTCTGACGCGACATGATCAAAAAGCAAATCCATAGAAAGGAATATATGAACAGCATTAAAAACAGACGACCGACTAGACGAAATCCGTGAGTACGTTCAGTCCTTACTTTTATAAAGACAAAGTTCTTGCTGTCACTCGAGCCAAATCAAAAAGCATCTACATTTTGATCAGTAATGATAGTCATTCGCTATTTAAAAATCCTTCGCATTAGTGACCATTACGCTTATGGCGCCACACAACTCGATTCAATCAACACTAAATATCATCAATCAGACTTGAAACCAAAAATTCAACAAGCACTTTTACCACAGCGAAAACTGGTTCGAAATTAGCGAATCTCGACTACTCCTGTTTATATCTCTATAACATGGCTTAAAAAGAACGACTATCAACTATGCTATGATAACGGACACATCTACATTGTCGACTTACATGAATTTCCAAAAGTCGAAACTCGCATTTACCTAAACAATAAGATGCAAAAGTAAATTCCATACTTCAAACGTTGCGGAATGTTAGTCACAAAAATCGTCCAATGTTGAACAAGAACTCGCACCGACACCCATGGCAACAACAATTATCTGGGTCAAAAGCAAAGATAAAAACTACCGAAAATACTGGTACGTTAAGTTCAAATCCCAATTCAACATTAACAATTTGTTCGATGTTGAAACAGATCATATGTTCAACCGCAACTATAAATCATTTAATCAAAAATCATCAATAGAAAGGAGCCCAAAAATATGACAAGAATTGGCGTTGAAGATAACGCTATTTACAAAAAATTAAAAATTTCATTGAACCGATGCTCAATCGCGAGAGAAAATCGTGTCACTATATCGTTCACAGATTTCGCAATCGGTCTACCCATGCTTAGCGATGACGACTACTATCATATTGTCCTTCGTCTAAGTGACCACAAAGGCGGCTACGACAGAGCCTTTCAAGAGATTGACTCTACAGCCAACGATCTAACAATTGCTCGAAAAATCCACCAAGCTCTCTATCGCGAAGATGCGTGGATCCCCATCAACCCACGAAGATATGCGATCTTTAAGCTGGTACAAGCACTGCGCGAGAACAACTATCGCGTGTTCATCCCAACAACACGTCGCCAGAAATACGCTTACATCATCGATTGCGATGAACAGCCTAAAACCAACGACCCGCCTCAAACTCAACGCAGAATTGAGCACGGAACTCCGTAAGTTAACCTGCTTAGGCTTTCTTTTCAACCATGGCGCAAAAGAAACGTCGCAAAAATCGCCGTAACGAAGTATATGTACCGCCTCTAGCACACGATATTATTGAGAATAAAGAAGCAAACAAAACGTACGAGAAATACTGGCTAAAAACTTTGACGAAAACCTAGATCTAAGCGACGTCAAATTGCTTATAAATAAGTGGCTATTCGCGAAAGACGAATAAAAAAAGACAAAAATAACAGTTATTTTAAACTATTTATGTTATAATAGATAGAAGAAATCTGTTTTATGCACCTCCTTCGACTACACATCAATCGCGGTCTTCACTGCGCTCATTTTCTTATTTGGGCTTTTTGAATTTACAGCCAACAAAACGCAACGAAAGGAGTCACAAACAAAACTAATAATCTGAACAACTTAATTATTGCATTATCACTACCCATTATATTATAAAGGAGCTTTATCTCATTATGACTAACAAAAACATTAAACTCGGGATTTGTAAAATCTAAAGCATTTGGCCTCTGCAGGAGTTATCTTAACAGCCGCTCTACTTTACAATTATGGCACCAAACGTCTACGCGGGATGAGGTGACAAATACACAACCAGCAACTGAAGCAGTCACTCTTTAACAACCGTCACAGAACCGATCACTTCCACGCAACCGACAACGGAAGCAATCACGTCAGCGCAAACCAACAACTGAAACCGAAGCGCCTGCTACAAAACCAGTCACTCCCGCAGAAGAAACAACTACAACGGAAGCAACAACTAACACAACAGGAAGAAGCACCAACTATTGAGAAAACACCAACTGAAGTTTCAAAGAAGGCGCTACAATTACGGTCAAAAACCTGATGTCGACATGCACTTCACAAAGAGCGCTACCGGTAATGGCACGGGCAAATATGTGAATTTCAAGATCGAATTCAAGGACATCAAATTCCCAGACTCAATGCTGATTAATGAAGAGAGACCAAGCTGTCTTTCACATGCCGAAGGAAGTATCATTCCGTACAGATTTCGACTTCGATGTGAAAAAAACTACGCTAATGAAACAATTGGTCACGCAAAAGCAAACATCGCAAAACGGAACTGTTACCACTACATTCAATGATTATTTCTCAAAACATCCGTTGAATAAAAGAAATGTCAATGACATTTTGACGCCAACTGGACTGACATTGTTCAATCGGGAAAAAGAAGAAACTTTAAACTTCGATGGAACTGTCAAAACGGTGTTGATTGATCCAGATCCTGAGCCTGATCAAACTGAAAAATTCTCTAAATGGGGATCGCAAGCGCCGAAGATCCACAAATCATGCGTTGGACTTTCCGTCTCGAATCTTGCTAAACAAACCTTGGAAAAACTTGATCATCAAAAAGACCGCTGGTCAACAGATCAAGAATTTGTTGAAGGTAGTTTAGAACCATTCTTCGTAGACGATACCAAAACATGGAAAAATTACACAATCGCAAAGGATTATCTGGACAGCTTTCACGTATTGAACGACGGATTCGACATTAAAATGAAAACATTCAATCGTATCTTATACGTCAACTACCGTACTCGTCTTAAAACACCGGTCAAAGAATCAAATGACCCTGTAAACGCAGTTTGGGTGGCAGATGGTGCAGGAAACCCTCTTGCAAACAATTACCGTGCACATGTTGCTCTTGCGGGTGGTAAAGGTCACGCGTCAGGTGAAGAAGACCCCAACGGCGAAAAACCTAAGAAGGACGAACCTAAGAAGGACGAACCTAAGAAGGACGAACCTAAGAAGGACGAACCTAAGAAGGACGAACCTAAGAAGGACGAACCTAAGAAGGACGAACCTAAGAAGGACGAACCTAAGAAGGACGAACCTAAGAAGGACGAACCTAAGAAGGACGAACCTAAGAAGGACGAACCTAAGAAGGACGAACCTAAGAAGGACGAACCTAAGAAGTGACGAACCTGAGAGGACGAACCTAAGAAGGACGAACCTAAGAAGGACGAACCTAAGAAGGACGAACCTAAGAAGGACGAACCTAAGAAGGACGAACCTAAGAAGGACGAACCTAAGAAGGACGCGAACCTAAGAAGGACGAACCTAAGAAGGACGAACCTAAGAAGGACGAACTCAAGAAGGACTGAACCTAAGAAGGACTGAGAACCCTAAGAAGGACGAACCTAAGAAGGACGAACCTAAGAAGGACGAACCTAAGAAGGACGAACCTAAAACACACAATAACGTGCAAGAGGTTCGACCTAAAGGGAAACAACTTCCAAACACCGGTTCATCAAACAGTGTGTTCAGTCTAATTGGATTAATGTTATTATCAACTCTACATTTATCCATAAAAAGAAAAATTAAATAATTATAAAAAGGATATCGGTTCAGATGAAAGCCTACAAAACGGAAATTTATCCGACGAAAGATCAAATTAAACTAATTCATCAAACATGCGGTAATGTTCGTTATATTTATAACCAATATATTGCTTTCAATTTTAAACGTTTAGATAAAAATGAATCAATTATCTCAGGCTATGATTATTCTAAAATGATTAATCATGATCCGACAATTCCTAGTTGGTTAAAAACAGTTTCGAGTAAAGCCTTAAAAACAAGCTATTATGAACAGCAAACGATGCGCTTTGGGGCTTGTTAAAAGGCGACAAAGGAAAACCTAAATTTAAGAAAAATCGAAATATAACAGTTTTTATCTCACACAAGGAATCAAAGTTGAAAAGACATCGCATTTTTCTACCAACGTTGAAGTGGGTGCGTTTAAAAGAATTTGATATATTCAAAAAGATATTTCATCTGTAACCGTTTCCGTTAAAAACGGACGTTATTATATTTCATGTTTATCTAGAAAACCGAAACCGACGAACGTGTCACTACGTCTGGTGAAGGAATCGGAATCGACTTTGGTTTAGAGATCAATTTATCACAAAAAGATCAAACCATTCGGTCGATCAATAAATCTAAAAAGTTCGTAAAGCTTTGAAAAGAAAGTTGCGTAGAGAACAACGTTCTTTTGTCACGTCGTTATGAAAGTAACATGACAAACAAGGTTTATTACAAAAGTGGTGCTAAAAAGGACAGTTGAAATCATTTTCGAATGGATACGTCCTTTGCATGAATGTAAAATCTTCGAAAAACAACAATTAATCGTAAACTAAACTTTATGAACGTTTATCTCGGATTCGAACTGATTACAATCGAAAAGCGCTTCAATCTATTTTAAAACGAAAACCAAGTTTTATTGTGATTGAAGACACATGTAAAAGGTTTGATGAAGAATAAACATTTATCGAAGGCAATTTCTCAAGCGCAATGGTATATGTCTCGCGTTTTTCTACAACAACAATGTGAAAAAAATTGGGGAATTGAGTGCGTTTAGCTACCACGTTTCTATCCATCAAGTAAACTATGTTCTAATTGTGGATATAAAAACGTGAATCTTAAGATGAAAGACCGTAGTTGGGAATGTCCAGACTGTCACGTTGTTCATAATCGTGACGAAAACGCGGCGATCAATTTAGAAATGCGTCGATTACACTGTCTTGACAACAGTTTAACAAACACAGAGTCACTACCGTGGGCCTACACGGGACGTTAAAGCCTGTGGATCGTTAGCATAAACGAAAGTAGTTTTAAACGAAGATATTTGAGTCTCAAGTATTAACGTTTTTAACAAAATCGAACGGGATGAAGCAGGGAAATCTTTTAAAAATTTATTTGAAAGGTTCATAAAATATACGTTTTAATATGTTTTTATGTAGCAGCCTAGAAGGATGAGCCTAAAACTAGCACATCGGCTAGTGCTCTAAAACATTCTCGGTCTTCTCACTGGACTTTCAGTAGGAATCCGTAAGAAAGCAGAATAATAACAAAATAGATTAAAAGTTATCACAATCGTGGTAACTTTTGTCTATTAACAAAAAGGAACTTGTATGAAAAACTCCAAAAGGAATATACGAAAAATCTAAAAATCATAGTATCACTGAAGAAAATGATTGGCGATTGTCTATATTCCGTCAATAAACGCGCTAAAAACTTCCGCGACAAAGCATACGCCTACAGGCATAGTTATTATCACGGACATAGTCAACGCGAAGATATGGATCGTTATTACGGCTACAAAGACCAACTCTTATCATTCTTTGAACCCGTTTGTATCCACAAACAGTTCGCCGGATACGTGCGCATACGCGTCTACGACTACGAAGACGATTATGACGAACAAGACGATCGAAACATTGTTTGGGAAAACTGTTATTACAATCATGATTATGATCGAGAAGTTTGGTTCTACGACTACGAAACAGATATGGAAAAGCATCTATATTTCCTTTATTACGTAATCGGAAAATATAGCTTCCACACACCTATTAACGATCCAAACAATTACGATTATCCGATTAAAAGAAATCGATGACGACTTCTTCACCGAAGGTCGAGATGTTACAGAACTCATATCAGCCCACCTCGTAATAAAAGTCTTGGAGATGATAGCACAGAATAATGTGAACTACACATCAACGGCGAGTATTATCCATCATAAACCAAAAACTAAGAAACCAGTTATTAAAAAGTCGAGCAACACGTGAACTCGTCAGGGATGCGACAATTGGACTATATCGACGCTATCTGCAATGTTATAAATGCGATAAACCACAACCGAAAACATTCGGTCAAGCATCTAAATGGCTAGACGATTTTCTAAAAACACATAACTTCGCGTCAGATAAACGTAAAGCCGAAACAAAAGAACGATATTCATCTATCCTAAACGATCATCTCAACGGTTTATCTATCGAACAACTTATCGATAAATACAACTTATCGAAAGCAACCATTAAAAAAGCAATCAAAACCGCTCAAACATATGAGCAATAGCGCAACCTCACGCCTATTCTCTTATAGCCAATCGTTGTAAAAACCACTATGCAAAAAATCTAGAAACTGCTATAATGAACACATAGGCGCGTCACGTGCTAATCCAACTAGAAAGGCATTTAAATGCAAATCATTAAAAGAAACGGTAGTCGCGTCGACTACGAACCAGACAAAATTTATCAAGCTATTCTCAAAGCAGCCAACTCCGTATTCGTCCTAACAGATGAAATGCGAAGCAATCTCGCAAATATTACTCGCAAGGTCACACTCGACCTTGAAGAACTAGGACTTGACGTTGTCACGATCAGCATGGTGCAATCTCAAGTCGAACAGCGCTTGTTATCTGCCGGCTACACGCAAATCGCGGAACACTATATTGAATATCGCTTGCAACGTGATATCGAACGCTACGGTTACGCAGACCACATTGCTGTGCATCTCCGCTTTGAGCACTTACGATAACATTACCGATCCACAACCGTGAACGTGCGCGAATCGAAACACATGCAAATCACAAGGCATAATCACTATCAAAATATAACTATAAACGAAGTCGCAATCAAATTCGTTTTTAAGGCAGCCGAGAGCGACGTAGGCTACGCTTCGCGACTTAGGCGTCTAAGTTGCCGCATTCAGCGGAATGCTGTCTGCGCGGATCAAAATATTATAACAAACCACGGTAGAAATGTTACTAATTGTCGCACATCGCTGAACGTGCGCGGATTGAAATGTGAGATAGATTTTAGCTAAATCAAGCATAGAAGATCGCACCCATCACCGGTGCGCGGATCGAAATGAAAAAGCGCGTTCTGAAACGTCAGCACTGTTATAATCGCACGTCACCGAACGTGCGTGGATTGAAATAATATTCGTTCAACTAGCAATTTATCGCACCTCTTAGCAGGTGCGCGGATCGAAATACACACGTGCGCAACAACTCTCACGAGTACATAGCTCGAAGCTAACCTACCGACAACCGTCAACGACGCACGTCGGTAGTCACCCTCGAGGAAAAACACCCAAAAGAAAAATCAATAACCAACCCACTAAGTGGGCGGTTTGCTTTGGATCCTTTATAGTGAGTCCATCAAACCGTGATTGATTAGCCTTAGTTTTTAAAACTACGTTATTTGTAAATATATAGGTACCTGAGGGTTTTGCTCTAGCCCTCACGCTCTACGCTTTATTATTAAACAATTCTGATTGGTAGGAATCGTGTAATAAAAGATATAAAAACTACAAGATAACATTGGCGAAGGCAACAGGGGTCTGTTTATACCGCTTACCGCATTAAATAAACATTAAATTAACTCAGAAAGGACTTTTGTCAAACGAGCGAAAAAACATTGACAACACAAACGACGCAAGTTTGCGTGTTAGATCAACAAGATAAACCATTAATGCCAACCACACGTCTTGGCAAAGTTTATCGTCTCTTAAAAACTAAAAAGGCGCACATTGTATCATATGAACCATTCACCATCCAGTTAGATTACGAACCGGATACACATATTATTCAGCCAATGACACTAGGCGTTGACAGTGGCGCTATTCATTCAGGTTATTCAGTAGCCAATGAACACCGTGAATACTATAACTCCGAAGTCATTGCACGTAATGATATTTCTGACCGTCTCTCAGATAGACATATGTATCGTCGAAATCGTCGTTCTAGAAAAACACGTTATCGTAAAACCACGGTTCAACAACCGCAAAAATAAGAAAAAGCTGGGTACCACCATCATTACAACAAAAAGTAGCCGCACAAATAAATGAAATCGACCATTTACATCGCTACTTTCCTATCGAAAAAATCATTGTTGAGGTTGCTGAATTTGATATTCAAAAAATCAAAAACCCGGATATCTCCGGAATTGAATACCAACAAGGCACTTTACAAGGATATAATATTCATAATTACTTCTTGAAAAACATAAACGTAAATGTTTTTATTGTGCAAAAGCCGTTTCCGATTTTGAAGTAGAACATGTGTTTCCAAAATCAAGAGGTGGTTCTAATAGCATTGATAATCTGACCTTATCTTGTCATGATTGTCAATGAGAACATTAACAGCAGAAGAATTCATTAAACAAACCTTACCTGCTAAAAAAGCAGCTACAAAATTAAAACAATTACCTAATGAAAAACGCTTATTTAAATACATGGCACACATGAACGCTACGCGATGGGCACTATATAATACGATTAAAAGAAAAATATCCAAAGTATTGACTCATGGTTTATATTACGAAATATAACCGTATTCGCAGGTCTTCCAAAAGCACACCATATTGACGCTAAATGTATCACTAGTTTCACAACCGTTCCATCTATGAGAGTCAAACGGTTTGTTAAAAGTGAAAATGCGTCGACACAATCGTCAATTACACTGTGCTACTTTTTAGTAAAGGTCATATTCGTAAAGCGGCAAATCTACCAACTGTTACCTTTTGGTTTTCAATTGTATGATCTCGTATTATTTAACAATCATCTGCTCATTACAAAAGGCCGTCGGAGTTCAGGTTATTTGCACTTGTTTCTGTAGAAGGTTTATGAAGAACGAAAGTATCGAAAATTAACATTGCCTTTATGACACTAAAACGCATTTTGACAAATCATTACATTGATTTATAAAAGAGTAATGCTAATAAGTAACATAATATCATTAATTTACAGAAAGGACGGTCACAATCCATCTCGATTTTAATCAGGATCCCGTTAAGTCACTTATATGGAAACGTTACGCTTTAATATATCTGGTCAAGAGGTACTCACACTGAAATTGACTCACAAGAATCATGCAGCACGTTTACTTGCACAAGCCTGATGTGGTTAGCCTCTCCGTAATTCTTACGCGTGACGAGCGCAACTACAAAGGGATTGAGAAAGCGTCTGAATAATTCAACAAACCAATCAATCACTTGCGGAAATATTGCAAGATATCCAGAGAATGGATTCCATGCTCTATACCGTAAAATCGCGTAATTAACTTCGCTGGTGAGAAAAAGCCATTAAAGAAACATCCTCACCGAAAAACACGGATACGATTATCTTGCCTGAAACCTTCGGTAATACAAACATCAACGGTCTTCAGCACAAAGACAATATCCAAATAGACGGTGAAGCCTACTTCGTTAAGCTAGACGATTTATCGCCTGACGTTAACGGAACTTGGAAGAATGACTTTAATACTAAATACTCGTCCGTTTCGAAGCGATTACATCGAGCGCTTCTGAAGAATATCACGAACGTGAACCAACTGAATAATGTTCTTTACGAATGGCGTGAGTTCGAACTCGACGGCAAAAAAGTAACCGGAACAATTTCCAAGAACTTCTTACGCGAAAAACGAAGAAGAACACGCATCTTAGCCGTTGACCGTAAGATTGGCATACGACCATGACTGTCGCGGACTATGCCGAGAACATGTACGATGTCAACACCGAAAAACGGATTGCGAATCTCCAAAAAGCATTTCTCAATACGAACATCGATGGCGAAACAACGCGGAACTTCCTCGTACAACAAGCGGCTTTCGATGCTTGTAGCGAAATCAAGACCGTCGAACAACCCATCAGATATTTCGTGATTCGCATATGACACCGAAACACAGAAAAGTCGTCTCGTAAATCTAGACTTTGGGCGAACACTTCCAATGCTCTGGAACGAAACCATGGAAGAGAGATACATCGTCGGCGAATACTTGCAAGATGATATTGATGACTTCAGCTCTTCTCTAAACAGCTCCGATAATTCATCGTCAGTGGTTTGAAGCGTACAGAAGCCATCGAGTTTCAACCAACATGGATTTGAACCGTTTGAGATTAACATGGCGGGACTTCTTCAGGATCGCGACGAGTTGAAATCACGATCTCGCATCAGATGCTCCGTGCAAGAAATACGCGAAGTCGAGATCGAGTCCTTTCAAAAGAAATGCTGGGTAGTAATCTTCTAAGAATTTCTATAAAAAGTTTCTGTCGAGGAACCCGTGATAGAACATCAGCACAGAATCTCAGAGTGGAAAAATACGGTGCCAGAAGCAATTTGACATTATTATAGCACATGCACCAAACAGAGAGGATATCTCAAAGAAAACCCCATTAAAAAGAACAAGACGGTCATATTCAACCGATTCTTGTCCTGGAAAATAATGGTCAACTCGTGCAATGCCTTGCTCTCAAAGTACCGGATGAGAAAGATCCGTCGAGCAATCCTGCACTGACGGTCTCACTGAACACCGTGCTCTACTTCGATCAAGACACATTCGACGGCATGGTCAAAATCGGTTCGTTATCGAAGGACGGACAAGACATCTTCAATGCGCTCTTTGAAAAGAATCGTGTCAAAAAATCGCCTTCGAAACCGAAGACGAAATTCCACCGAGCCCGCTCACGGATCGATGACGAGTTCAGACTCTGAACTCTGCACTAGAGGCTTCTCTGAGGCTCATAGCGCGCGCAAACTATTACGGTGGATAAATAGACCATCTCTTGCATAAAATCGCACAGAGAGCCTCATATGGGCTCTCTTTTGAGTCTGGTTAAACTATGCTCTATAACTATGGTCGTTAACGAATTTCGTTTACGAAACTCGCAAAAGAAGAATAAATATGCGCACTTTTACTATTACTTCGTGGAGCGCCCAGCTCTGGAAAAATCAACATGGATTCGAGAAAACAACCTCAAAGGATATACTCTTGAAGCCGATAGCTTCCGACAACTCATCTCATCCTGTCGCGACAACAGACGGCGAATATCGAATCACACAAGATAGCGATAGACTTGCATGGGACATGCTTTTATAAAGCACTCGAGCATCGTATGCGCTCGTGGTGACTTCACCATTGTAGACGCCACGCACGCAACAAAAAACATCCATGCAAAATTATAAAAGCTCATTGAGCGCTATCGTTATCGCGTTTATTACAAAACGAGTTGATTGTTAGCTCGATGAATTACTCAAACGAAATCAAACACGACCTGAACATAAGCGTATCCCCGAAGAAGGTATTCGTCAAAAACACGCATTACTTCAAACAAACGACGTTCCAAACTTCGCGACAGAAATCAATGACTTATCCGAAATCGACAACTCTATACAATGGACGCCAACAAATATAAAGACATCAGTAATCGCGACGTCTCAAGGTTGCTATACGAGTACTAACGAAGCTCTGTCAGACTTCAATCCAGAGCAACGCTCTATATCTTCGCAGGTGATTTGCTCGACCGTGGTATCGAAAATAATGAGAAGTTCTACAATGGGCGTTCGAACACGCAAAAGATCCAAACGTTATCTTTATCGAGGCAATCACGATGTTCACCAGCGAAAACTGGGCATTTGATGCGCTCGGCGAAAACGGCGATCCAATCAAATTACCACACGTCTTCAATTATAAAACTCTGTCCGCAATTGCTCGGTCAAAAAGATTACGACCAATATGAAATCGGACTCGTGTTAACGAGTGAAGCTACAGACCTATATTATGCCGTGAACGATCAAATCACAGACATTCCTGTCTTTTGGTATAAAGACAAATTAGTCGAAAACCTCGAATGACTTTCCGTGACGGATACGTTCACTTAATCGATCCGTATCAAGTTCGCCATAATACAAACTATTCAACATTCACGGTTGACGAATTCAAACTCAAAAAGCAAATACGTGACCTCATTCGACGTTTCCGTGACGCAGTCGCTCTCGAATTCCATGGACGGAAGTATTTCATCAACCACGCCGGTATTTCAGCGCTTCCAAAAATGACCTTTATTCCGAGCTTCCAATTGATTCGAGGCGTTGGGAAATATGAAACGCAAATCGATGAAATCTGGGAAGAATCATTCCAAAAAGGAAACACTCAAGGATTCATCCAAGTGCATGGTCATCGCCACACAGACTCGACTGAACATTCAATTTGTTTAGAAGATAACGTTGAATACGGTGGGAATCTCTGCGTCCTACACATCACTGAAAATGGACACTCTGTCCAAAAATATGCAAACACTGTTTTCCGTATCCTCAAACAGATACCGAATCAGACGCCACTGCAAAACCATGGATTGAAGACACTGAAAAATCAAACGACGAACTCAATGATTCGCAATAAACACATTCGTGTTAAATCATTAGATCATAACCCATGCAGTTTGAACTTACATCGCGAGCTTTCGAGAAAGGCATCTGGGACACAGAAACCATTAAAGCGCGTGGTCTTTTCGTTGACCAAACTACAGGCAACATCAAAAATGCGTAGTTACAACAAATTCTTCGCAATCGGTGAACAGGAAGAAACTCAAATTTCTAACCTGAAAAATCCGTTAAGTTCCCACTTGTCGCACATAAGAAATACAATGGTTTCTTGGGAATTGCATCTACAATTAATGGTGAATTTGTACTCGCAACTAAATCAACTACAGAAGGCGAATATGTTGACTACTTCCGAGAAATCTTCGAACAATTGACTCAAAAAGAAAAAGATCAATTGAAAGATCTTTCTGAAAAATATGACTGTTCGTTCACTTTTGAAGTAGAACACGTTGAAGACCGACACATCATCGATTTCGATAAAAACTCGTTAACAATTCTCGATGCTATTCCAAATAGTTTCGAATTCGACGGCATTGATATTGATTCTACTTTTTCGAACAAAGTGATCAATCAATTAGACATCACATCACCATTCTTCAAACGTAAAGAAGTGATTGCAACATTCGATGACATTCCAACACTCATGCGTTATATCAAAGAGCATGATTACGATCGCGACTCTGAAGGTCTCGTTTTAACTGATCAAAACGGATTTATGTTTAAGGTTAAGTATGCTTATTATCGTGAAGTCAAACGCTTGCGGTTTACATGAAAACGCAATTAAAAAGTCTCCGCACAAGTACCGCTATCAAATTGAACAAAGCAATTACGGCTGTACAAGTTCGATTCTTGAACTGGTTGCGTGATAAAGACAATGCATATATCTTCGAAAACGCACATCATCGACATCTTCCGCGATTTTTGAAAAAGATTGCGGGAAAGCAATTATAAGAGAAAGGAAAACTTAGTATGCTCAAAGCAGAAATCCGCGAACCAAAAGAAAAACATCGCAAAAACACATTAACGAATTTGTTGAAGATGCTGAATCAGCAGTCGAAACCGAACAAAAAGACCGTTCGCATCAAATCTCTCGTAAAATCGCAGCTCTAAAGGAACCCTATTTACGGAAAAATCTTGACCGCTGCTCAAACAAACAGCCCTCTGACAAGAACTACAGCATCAGACATCTTAACCGTTCTCGAAGATTTAGACGACTTTCGTAAACGATTTCGAGGAATAAGAAAGAAGAATAAAAATATGACAACAGAAATTTCAATCAGCAACGTCGAAGAGTTTTCTAATGAAGACTCTATCGACAAGGCTATCGAACTCTTACAAGAGTTAAAAAACAAGCCAAACACTCGCCCGCATTCGTACTCACGACGTCTTCTATTAGTGACGTTGTCGACCAAAAAGCTACAGCCACTATTAAAGGTGTCGCGGGCGGTCGCGGTATCGACCAACTCAACAGTCTAACCGCGTACTTCCGTGCGAATCCTGATGCACTGGCTGTAGCTAAATGCTTATTTTGAGAATCAGTAAGGGGAATCCATGGGACAAGTACTAATCATTCAAAAACAAAAATCAACGGAAAAATCCACAATACCATCTACTATCATTGGAGCGCGTATACAGAAAGCTCGATTTCGGAATTAGATACGTTCGTCAACAGTTTATCACACAAGTACCACAATCGTTTCGATGCATTCTTATCAACGTTAACCGATAAAGGAAAAGACCTTCTTAAAAAATTCGATAAGGGGTCACTCACACGAAGAATCTATCGATTTGTTTAATCTTATGTGCTATTCTGTGATCAGTGGTATAAGTCCTTCACGCAAAGAATCGTTAGACTACATTTCACAATTCACGTTCAATACTGAACGTGAAAATGTCAATCGAAACTTCGGCATGTTAGCCGTAGCTGAAAAAGACCAAAACGATCACTTGTTTTGGTCAAAAGGAACTATCATTGTTGATTGGGCGTTTGACGATCAAGGATATCCCGACTTCGAAAAAACCGTTTTCGATTTCAGTGACTTATTCGACACATGCAATGCCGACGAATATAACGAATGGCGGATTGAAACTCTATACAGTTTAGCGTTGAAACCTATTAAATTGTTACAAAAGAATCCTTATCCAACAAGCAATATTCCATTGTCTGCGATCAAACGTCTTCAAGAAGATTTAAGCAACAATCCACACATCTGGAAACGTAACGATAACGAAATCTTTACGTTTATCGAATAGAAAGGATTATTATGATCAACTTAAAAGCAAGAAAAACGCATACTATCGCAGACAACCGCACTATCGAATCCATTCTCGGTGACGCTTTTAAACAAAACCGTTGACGCCTTCATTACAAAGGTAAGCTCATCGACAGACATTTCAAGAGAAGAAGTTAAAGACGTTACACTGCTCCGTATCGAGTGTTTTGAAGGACAACTAGATCATTATCGCGACGAATTCCATAAAGAACTTAAAACCAACTCACTAACCGCTTAGAGCTAACAGATCACGAATATATCCAATTCGGAGAAGTCAAACACGCTCACGGCATCGGGGAACAATTGCGAATACCTATTAAAAATCGTTACAAAAACTGAAATTATTGATTTTGGAAAATTGCATTCAATCAAAGATATTTATTGTAATATGAAATATGTTCGCGTTGCAGATAATGACAATCAAGACCTTAGCCCAAAATGTGTCAAACTAGTAGCCGCACTCAGGGGCTAGAAGGAAAAATATGTACATTCTATCATTTACAGCAATCGGTGATCAACTAGAAGTCGTCGGTTGTCGAAAATCCACTTCAGTTTATCAAAGACGAATTGGAACATATCTCAAATTTTCAAGTCGAAAATCAACAGTTCGCTGAAAGCATCACCGACGAAGATCAAGAAATCTTAGATTCTATCGAAAAACAATTAGAAAGCGACGATTTTCGATCAATTCATCGAATTTCTCGATAAAACACAATATATCGAACTCGGTACGCATCAATCTAGCTCCAACTTTGAATTCGAATTAGGTTTGACAGAAAACGGATATATTCATATGTACGTATTCTGCCAAATCTCAGACGATTACGCAACCGATATTTATCAATCCAGATTAATTAATAGCGAGGACATTTAAAATGAAAATCAGACTAGCCCTGAATCATCGGGAATCCCCGTACCAGAACAATTCCGTAAAGACTGGCAACCAATCGTCCATACGGATCGAAGAATATAACGATCAGTATCCAGACGACATTATCGAACACGTGAACCTTGCATCGACTACTATCAACGTGCTGACGGCGAACACATGATGGAAGGCGCTGTTGAACTCACAATGAGTTACCTCGTCGATGCCACAACTACGGACTCGTTGCCGTTATAGAAAGGAACGCTCTGGTGAAACTAAAAGAATTCTTAGAAAACGTAGTAACAACAGAAGTCGTAGTCTGCATTCCACCACAGATTATTGCTGAAAAACCGGAATTGCACAACTTTGTAGAATCACTCAAAGACAAAATACAAAATCGATACAGCTATGAAATTGAGGCTGTACGTTAGAAACCTGGAAAAACTACATCGTTGCAATTCTAACTATTGACGCTCACATGTACGACCTAGAAGCACCACCGCTATATAGCAACCAAGAAGCGCTCGATGTTGTACTCGACTTAGAAGTCGATAAAATTACAACGCATCTCGCTGAATACGAACGCGCAATGCTTAACATTATTTTGAAATAACGAAAGGAACCCTCAAAATGAGTCTATACAAAAGGATTACTAATCTACAAAATGGAATCAAACAAATTCGTTCCAGATCAACAAGACAAAAGAAATGACTGAAGCTTACAACTACTTCATTCAAAAACTTCGTGAAGCTGAACCAACAGTCAGCGCTCAATATGCCGATGACAACGAATTCATCGACTACTTCACGCATAACCAAGACAATATTAACAAAACCTAAAAAGTATCTATTGGGAAGAAGCCGACGGTATGGCTGACATCGAACTAATTAATTCAAATATGGAGACATACTGCATGCCAGACCCGATACTTTATCAAGATCCAAACATTCGCGGGATTTGGTTTGACGAAAGTTGAAATGTACAGCTGATTTGAATGACTATAAAGAACAACTAAAGACTATCTGCCTGATAATTTTAATTACGAAAAATACTACGGTGGATACTCGCATCTAGAATTTTAGAAAGGAACTCCAATGAACAAAGGACTACTCATCTATTGGACGAACCAAGACCGTTATTCACTCGACGCGCAAGATAAAGAAATGAACAACGCTTATAACCACTTCGTCCAAAAGCTTCGTGCGGAAAATCCTGAATTGGGCGCTGAATTCGAAAACGACGCAGAATTCATTAACGAAGTCGCTTTCACATCCGTCTGGCGGAAACCGTTGGTATCCGGCAATCGGACCACTGTTCTGGTTCACGCAAGATTGTACCGCTGACATCGAACTTGTTAATCGTAACATGGAAACGATCTACATGCCAAACATCGATACGGACGAAGACCCTGACATTCGTGGACTTTGGATTAGTTTAAACGATGGTGACGACACCGCAAACCTTGCAAATCCAGACTATTACCGTGAATACTTGGCAGAATATCTACTAGCGATTTTTGATTATGCGAAATACGTCGGCGCTTATTCGATGACGGAATATCTAGAAAGAAACACTCAATCGAGTGTTTCTTATTTTTATAATTCGTAACAATAATCTCTGAAATCAACAAAATAGAGTGCCTTTACAAGCACTCTATCTTTCTTTAATAACTGTTTCATTGAGATAATTTAATCGATGACGAAAAAAACTCCGTCCCTGACTTATTGCGTTCTTACTCATCATCACCGTATCCGATAACCTCGGACTCGACATCATCAATCACTTCCTGCGAAAATGTCGGCAACTGCAATACGCGATACCTCGTTCGTCCTTGGATTGTAAATTCCCAGATACTTAACGTTTTGGAACTCTGGATGAACGGAATGCAGTCCCATACGCCAATACATGAGCAACTGAAGCGTGTGTTCCTTCTTGACCGGCGCCTTGGACACCTTGAAATCCCAGAGCGTATCCGCCGTTGTGAAATCACCATCACCAGCTGTGACCGTGCTTGTATAACCGCCTTCAAACATAAAACCATCCAACACCTTGGGTCCATAGACGTCCAAGAAGTGCAACGCTCTGCTCAACCATTGTTCGAACATTCGCAATCGTGTTGGCATCAGGATTGATGTCCTCAACAGGCATATATCCCATGATTCCAGCTCTTAAGCAGACATCAAAACCAGATAGCTTGATAGCATTCGTGATTGACATATCATCCAAACCTTTGACATCAGCCAGTAGCGTCTCTGCTAGTTTGGTCTCACCGATTATTTCGGCGCCAAGTAATGAAATCTTAAAAGCATCCTCAGCAGGGGTTCCCGTTAAAAAACGTGTCATGTAATCAACGGAAAGCCCCATCAAACTTGCGTGCACATTTTTCTTCTGAATTCAACGCATCAGCGCCGTCTCCAAGCGAAATTACCGCCAATTCCTTCGGCTTGATATAACCGCCTCTTGGCTGCTTTTACCTGCTTGATTCGCTGTGTAACCGAAACGCCACCAGCCATTCTTATCCGTTCTTCAATAGTCATTATCAATTCCCCTTTAAGACAATTCAACCAATTTACCATTCTCAGCTTTCCATATGCTCGGAATGTTGATTCGACCGCAAGTGCAACGCATACCGACAATGTACGATTCCGTAAGTGGATTCTCGCCAATGAAAGTCATCGGATATGCGTGTTCAAGATTATAGATATACGCAACAATGAATGGCATTTCCAATAAATCGCAATTTACTTCTATAGTTGCCTCCGTACACGAGTCAAAAATCGAAAGATTCCACCCAACATGTTCGTGTTTTTTTGATAAAGCTATCCATCAGGAATAACCCTGAGTCAACACCGCCAAGTTATTCCTTTCCACATCACACCGCCCATTGGTGACCATTGGTGACGGCACTTCTCACATAAGTTTTCATAATCGCCCAATTATCCTTTCTACTACGTTATTTGGACCACAACCCATCCACTGATGATTGCATCGTGCTTTTTCTTCAGACATTGAAGTCGACTTTTAGCAAACCAGTAAACAGAATAAAAATTAAAAAGAAAACACTCATTCGAAAATTGATTCAACTTTTTCATAAATTCGTTTGGTTTTTCTTTGCCACTTTAGACATCGACCTCGTTTTAAACTTTTCTTTATTATATCAAAAATCGAAAAACGTTTTTCAAGATTGTAGCGAATTGCGAATAAATAACAAAAGCCTAAATGAAAATCGTTCGAATTCATAAAAAGGTTTCTTTTTCACCGCAAGAAAAGTAAACCTAAAAAGTAAACCCTACAAAAATACGAAAACGTGCACCAAATGAGACGCTAATCAAAAATCAGCAAATAAAGGTTTCTTTTTAGTAAAACCGAAAGAAACCATAAAGATACGTCCAAAGTGGGCGTCATCGCTGAATAGTTCGGAAATTCTAACAAAAAGTTTACTTAGTTTACTCTTTTTTGAGATGAATTTTTTATATACTATTATAAACCTATATAATAGTATATATGTTGTCTATTACATATAGTACAAGTAATAATAATCAAGTAAACCAAGTAAACCTAAAAATATAAAAAATCGCACAGCATCAATGTATTTTAACGATTTTTAAGGTTTACTTTTGTAATTCAATTTCTTTGATAAAATAGACCTGATAGTCGTCAAAATCCAGGTGTATCAACGACTTTCTCGAAACAACAAAGGTTTACTTTTTAGGTTTCTTTTTAGAAAAATGACCGAGTAAACCTGACATTGACGCCGACTCAAAATTGTGCTATACTTAATTTACGCAAAAAAAAACGCAATCTTGCCGGATTGCGTAGCGACACGTGTGCTATTAGTTAATCTACAAATAAGTATATCACAAACATACATACATGTCAACTCTTTTTGCGTAAATTATTTCAAAAGATAGGGAAACGTATTATGTTTGTAACTAAAATTTATCCAACTCAGAATCTATGACTAAAACAGACTCTAAAATTATCAAAGCGAACGACTTCATGTCGACGCGCACAAACGTACAACTTAAAACAATTCGTGATATGCGCAACCACGTCCGCGACATCACAACAGAATATTACCAAGAATTATATTCAGAAGCACTCATCAACAGTGGCGGTCGTGAACCTAAACCCGTCAAAATCTCTGTCAGGGAATATGCGATTCTATTATTGCACATCATTCCTCTCGCATTGATTAAACCGGCATCAAAACACAATGAACCGACAAACGTAAAAGAACCAGTCGTCTACATTTATGATTTCGACGAAACGTCACCGACACACGGTCTATACGTACCTGCTAATAAACTATTGATTGACATCATTTATAACGCAGTGCCAAACGAAGACTTCTACTTCCCACAATCGCATTTTTAAAACAATGATCCAAACGATCCCAGAAGTTTAGAAACATCAGACGTTAATCAGATCTTTGTCAAAAACGGAATCTTCAATAAAGAAACGAAACAATTGGAACCGTTCAACCAAAACGAATACCGTCTTGCAAAATTCAAACTAACTACAATCCAAATGCGACGAGCCCGTTATCGCTAATGCCTGACGGCATAAATTGGACATTCGATTCATGGTTAGACGAACTCGTCGATCATAATTCAGACCGTTCTAGAACAAATGTGGCAAAATCATCACAGCCGCGTTAAACCCCGGTCGCGTCTATAACAAATGCGTTATCTTTACGCTCGTCAAGGTAACAACGGTAAAGGAACTCTCGGACAAGTTCTTAAAAACATCATCGGCGACGGACTCTATTCATCTGTCAATATTAAGAACTTTGTACGATTTCGCACACAACAATTACTAGGCAAAATCCTCAACATCGCCGACGAAAATCCGGTCGGGGCATATATTGACGGCACTGACGAATTCAAAGCAGCAATCACTGGCGATGACATCCATCGAAGCAAAAGGTAAAGACGCTCATCCAATGCAGATTCGGATGCTTAACATCCAAATGATGAACGGAACGTTGCTTACACGAGACAAGTCTAACTCAATCTATCGACGTCTTCTCATTGTGCCGTTTACGCATACGTTTACTGGATGCGAACGACCATACATTAAACGAGAATACATGGATCGAACCGACGTTAAAGAATACATCTTAAAACGAGCACTTGAGGCGCCTGTCGTCACCGAGATTCTTAATAACAAAAGAAAACGAAGAAGCACTTTATCGAACAAAGGTTGAGAACAACTCTGTTTTCGAGTTCTTCGACGAGTTTCTACCTCGATTCAAATGGGACGTACTCCCAACTAAATTCTTGTACGATCTATACGTTTCGTGGATGTCTAAAGATAACGCTAACGGAAAACCTGTCAAGAAGTCAGCCTTTATTGAATACGCAACAGATTACTTAGCCGAAACAAATGAGTGGGACGCCCCGCTCACGCAAAAAGACATCATCAAAGTCGAGCGCGCATGGACGCGGACGAACCGCTTATAACTGAATACCAACTAGTCGACTTTTACGACCCAGACTATAGGGGCAACGGTCATGAACTACAGCGCGCCTTCTCGCGCCCGAAAACTACCCGCGGCTTCGTGCGCCGAACCACTCGCGCGAAACGTTAAACCGAAAACACGCAAAAGAAGCACTCAATCGAGTGCTTCTTTTTTTTCCTCGTATACGACCCCCTCGTACGATGCTTCCCATCACATAATCGCAACCAAACAGCTATCAAGACAAATGCTATCACGACCACCGTGATCGAACCAATTGACAGAAATTGACTTTGATAGAAATCTGGTAGCTTTTTCTCATGCGGGAAACACGTACATAACCAAATACTACGAGCACAGCAATACGCCACAAAAACGAAAAACTTAAGCCATTTCATCAGGCACATCTCCTTCGAAATAGGTTTCAGTAACCACCACATCATGTTGTTGGCGGGATCCTGTCACGCGCCACAGGAGCTGTCTGTAATCGTTGTATTCACCGCTCGATGGGAGAACAGGGTCAAGCACCAATATCGCGTTGAATCGTGATTGTAATCCGTCTACGCCAACACCCATCACTTGCTGTGTCGCAACCATTATCACTCTCCTGAGTCATCGCGACGGTCACCGCTCCCAAAAACGCAATCTGTGGGTTGCGCTCTTTATGATTTCCGCTATCTGAACCGATTTCGTAACGATTAAGAGTCCGCCGGGAGCTGTATTAATCATCTTATCCACGTACAAAGAGTGTCGGTGTGTCTCTATTCACGGCGCGAAGTTTCGGGAAGTCTACCTCTACACCGGTTTGTCGTAAGTAACGCATGAAGCTGTTTCGCCCGAAGCTTTGTCTCGCCATAGCTGACTGTCCATTGACACGGACAAGATTATACTTGTTAAACATTCGTATCAGTTCTGGGTTCGCATCGTCTAACAAGACTCTATGGAACCGAAGCTCGTGTCCGTTGTTCTCGACCGCGTTTTCTATGGCTTCGATCTCTTCATAGCTCATAAAGTTGGGTAGTTGGGCGATGTAGCTATCGTAATCGCGAAAGTCTAGCCATTTGAGACCCGTCTGCGTCCACTGATCCGCGACCATCTTGCCCCAAAAACGTTTGCCATTCCCATTTCGTAGACGGATTTGCTTGTCCAAAGACTGTTTGCTCGAGTCCGAAGAAATTCGTTCCCTTACGTCGTATCGGAGTTGCTGATAAGCCAATCGTATAATTGCGTTTAACACGTTTATAGGCTGCTAAATTCTTATCCGAACACATATCTTGCCATTCATCGATGATAAAGATATCAACGTTGAACTTTTCACCTTTTGCGAGACGATTTTTAAGTGTCTTATCCGTGATGCACGTCACATTCGGAAAAAGAATAATGTTGCAAAAGATTCTTTCCAGCCATCTAAAAATAGATATAACTTTTATTAACTATTAAGATAGATTGAGCGTTTCTCGCACGCGCAATCTCAAGCGCACACAGGGTCTTTCCTCGACCACCAGCCGCTTCCAAGAATATTCCAGGCAAGTTCAACAGACTGCGATTCACAGCCTGTTGTTGCCATTTTCTGAGAGTTAGTGCCATCTGCACTTCCTTTCTATTTTGTTGATTGCCCGTTTGATCATATTTAGATCCGCGCAGACAACATTCCGCTGAATGCGACGTCATTTTTGTTTTTTTTAGTTAGTATAGCAACGTGCCCGAGGCACGTTCGCGTTGTTATTTAGAACAAACGAAAGGTACGATTATTAATCGTGTAACATTATCATGAATATTGATTCATCAATCGCAGATCTTATCAAAACTGATTGGGCAAACCAATTCGAGTCCGATGAACCAAACGAGATCCAATTAGGCTTAGACCACGGTATCGATCCCGCAATCTACGCAAATCCTGAATTAGACGTTCGGAGCATGGAGCTCATACGTCAAGGTCTCGAAAAAGGTTTAAACGTAACATACCTCGCTAATCCAGACTTGGACTATTATCACGTAAGAGACTTATATGAGGGAATCGAAAACGGATTCGACATGTCACCATATGCCAACGACGACTACTACTCATCACAAGTTTCTGTCATCCTTGAAGGGTTGAAAAAGGTCATGACGTCTCAGTATATGCCAATCCAGCCTTCACGTGGAACAAATGGATCAAATCCTAAAAGGTCTCGATCAAAACGTAGACGTGACGGTTTACGCCGATCCAACCATCAACCGCCCTCAAATGCAAGCTCTACGTTTATTGCGCAAACAAGGTCGCAAATCATAATCAATAGAAGAACGTTAAACGTTCTTCATGTTTTTAGATCACTTCTTCGCCGACACCGCCATACTCGCCCCAATGATCATGACGATCAGCTCGCCCTGAGACCACGCTAGATGCTTACTACAGTCAGAGGCGAAACGTCCCACGCCCTAAAAGCCAAACTCAAGAGCGCATCTTTTTGAGAATCATCGTCCAAGTGTTTTTCATTGACGCGTTCACGAATAAATTCGTTCACCTTTTCTTTATCAAGCATAAAGAGAGGCATTAAGTCGAAAACACTATAGTCTTTCAAGCATTCTCGCAAAATAGCAGCACCGGTTGTTGCGTCAAGCGCATCGCTTAAGACTCTCGATCAAGAAACTGATGAAGTTTGTACTCGACGAAGAGCGAATACGTGTTTTCTGTCACGACGGTCCAACAACGATCCTCAAGATCAAACGGACGCATATAAGAAAAGTCACAACTGCGATAATTCGAAAGTTCTGCGCCGTCACGTAACCAACCACCTTCTTTATAATAAGATACACGGCGTCCGATTTCGTTTCGATGACCTTGTACATTGACTGCGATCTAAAAAGAAAACGGATCTGTCAATTTCTTGAAGTCATCAAAAGACATCTTTTTCTTGACCAAAACTATATTCTGGAAATTCTTACGATCATCCACAAAAGACAAAAACGGATATTCTTCGCAGGGCTCAAACCGAATAGCGTCAAGTCAACGTTGATTTGCGACAATTCATGCAAGCGCAAGAAAAATAATAGAGCTCGTCAGACGGATAGCCAAACGTCATATAATTATCGAACAACAATTGTGCGAGACACGTATTCGTAAGCGTTGTACAATGACTAATGCCGAGTTTTTCTTTCAAGATTTGAAAAACATTTTCAGGCACGCTGATGTTTCCAATTCGATTGAAAAAGTCTACTCGATTACGAGCTTCTATAATCCGTTGCGCCATCCAAATCGAGCATCTTGTCAATATTAGACTGTCCATACGCATAATTTTTCAGCGTACCATATTTGATGTCCGTCTGTCTTGCAGAATCTTTAAGATCTATCTCTTTAACAACTTTCTGCAAGAGCTTCAGCGTATAAATCTGAGTCGTTTCATATTCCACAACCTTTCCCATTGTTTTCTTATATTATAGCATAACAATTTCTTAAAGTCAAGAAAAAGTTTCAATTGATTCTTTTTATTTTTAAATCACTCGTGCTAGAATCCATTTTAAAGATCGTCTCTCAGCCCATATTCGCCGTTTGAACTACTCGAATATAATCAACCATTTACTCGCAAGAACGACTCAGAAACGTTTTTGTGAGTAATCAAAAGAAGTACTCAAACGAGTACTTCTTCTTTTTATTCTTCAGCTTCGTTTAACAAATCCAATTAAACCAAGAGCTGTTAACAACGATACGCCGACAAGCGCTAAGTTACTGTTTGTTTCACCAGTCTTAGGGAAGTTCATCCTTAACGAATTGAGGTTGATCTACTGATTCTGCCACGACTGGTTTTAGAATCGTTAGATTTAGGAGTCTCAATTGGTTTTGGAGCTTGAGGTTGCGGTGTTTCTGGTTTCTTAGGCTCAGGTGTACGAGGGCTTGGAGTTTCTGGTGTTACTGGTTTTTCAACGAGTTTGTAAATATGCGTTTGAACATCTTTACCTTCATTGAATTCAGTTTTACCAGTGAACTCATATTCACCAATCGTCTTAGGCGCGTTAATGAATCCAGCTTCAGATTCTTTAATTTCTTCACCTTTTTCGTTGACATAACGAGTTACTTTCAACTCAGGAACATCTACGATTGGTGCATCACCAGGAATCTCGTGTTTGATTGATTCGTACACGTGCGTCGTAATGCCGTTTTTCTCAGTAGTACGTCCAGTATATTCATGGTCACCAATCGTCTTACGAGGTGGTTGAGTGCCTTTTTCAGTGTCGATAAGTTCTTTACCAGACTCATCTACGTGACGTGTGACTTTCAACTCAGGAATATCATACTGAGGTGCATCGCCCGGAACTTCGTATTTGATAGGTGTGTATACGTGGGTCGTAATTCCACCTTCCACGTCCGTGCGACCTGTGTATTCGTAATCACCAATCGTTTTACGTGGTCCGTTTGAGCCTTCTTCAATTGGAAGAAGTTCATCACCTTTTTCGTTCACATGACGTGTGACTTTCAACTCAGGGATATCAACTTGAGGCGCGTCACCTGGAACTTCGTGTTCGACAACTTTATAGACGTGAGTTTGGATTGTTCCGTCTTCAGTCGTTTCCAGTGCGACCTGTAAACTGATAATTTTCACCAATCATTGATGGAGCTGGAACAAGTCCTTCTTCGCATCCTTGATTTCGGTTCCTTCTTCATTGACGTAACGCGTTACATTAAGTGCTGGAACATCGACTTTAGGCGCATCACCTGGAACTTCGGTTTCAATCAATTTATAGATATGCGTTTGCTCATCACCAGCTTCGTTGGTGTTAGTCGTACCTGTAAATTGATAGTTACCAATCGTATTCGGCGCGTCTACAAAGCCTTGTTCAGAATCTTTGATATTAGTTCCGTCTTCAGTCTGATGTTGAGGTTACAGTTGTCGCCGGAATTTCAACTTTAGGTGCATCACCCTGGCACAGAAGCGTTCTTCAACATTTTTACGATATACGTAGGTACTTCCAATCACTTCGCCTTCACGAACAGTACCTATTTCATTACCAGGCGTCTTAGTCAATTCGTACGTTGTGATAATAACCGTCTTACCTTCTGGCGTACTTGTCATTTTTTCAGAACCTTGGATTGTCTTAGCTAAAGATTGGTAGTTTGTACCAGCAGGTTGATCTGTCTTCACATTTTCTTGCGGAGCAAGTTCATTTCCTTCTGTATCTTTGTAAGTCGCAATGACTGATCCATTTGTCTGAGCTGTTACAACTTTACGATAAACGTAAGGAACCGTAATTGTTCGACCACCATCAACGTTACCATTTTGCATTGGCGGGAGTTTCTGTCAACTCGTATGACACTGTAGTCGTTTTAGTTAGACCGTTCGGAGTTGTTTCAGTTGTAACTACTGGTGCAATCGTCTTAGCAGTCGTCGTATAAAGCTTCACCGTCTCGAAGCATCAGTCTTCACATTTTTCTTGAGGGTGCAAGTTCATTACCTGCAGTGTCTTTATAGTAGCGATAACAGAACCGTTAGCCGTATATACACGCGTAACGACAAGTTCACCATCCGGTGCCAACAAAGGAAGCTCTTTGTCTACAGATTTGAAGGTATACGTTACACCATCCTTTTCGATCTGATCTGGTGTATACGCGAAGAACTCATCAAAGCCCGAATTAGATCTTTTGACAGTTGACGTCTTGATATTTGTGAAATATTTAGCAAGATCTCCAGACTTCTGGTCAGACTCAATTTCACGACCTTAGTATCGACATATCGGATTGGATCAAACCTTTATCAATCCGATACAAATGATCAACTCGACCACTAGACACTTTGTCTTTAGCGATGAACGATTCATTATGTCCAGAAAGTTTCTTTTCAAGATAGTCTTTTAGATCTGTGTCATCAGAAGACACTTTTGACGAGACTAGATGTGCAAAAACATCGCCTTTGTCGATCGTCCGCTTCGAATTAGCCGTATCATCTGAAACACGTTTAACAGCAAATGTTTCTACTTTTCTTGCATTTACGACAAATTAACAAGATCTTCGCCCTCTTCGAATTTTTGTAGAACGAGAATCAACAGGATGAATATCAATGCCATCTTTTGCTTGAAACTCAATAAATTTTCGAGTAAACTCATCCGATTCGTCAAAATCGTTTTTCACTATAACAGTGGTTTTATTTAAGTTAGAATAATTTCGATCGATATATGTAACGCCTTTTACAACTCGTACATCAACAGATTTCGGGTTCTTATCGTCAAACTGATAAGTTTTACCGTCTGTAACAATCTGATCTTCAAAAGTCTTACTGTTAATCGTATCAACAACTAAATCATCAGCTGTTTCAGACTGTTTGAGTAATCTATGCGATTTCTTATCATAATACCTATGAGACGATCTTACGAATTCTTTACCTGCGACAGATTCAGATCTTTGCAATAATCGAGTCGAAAAGCACTTCTGAATCAGCCGTTAATAGAGTAGATCGATATTCAACTTTATCGGATTCAGTCATCTTATGGTCCAAAGCAATCGGAATGTTAAACATAGCACCAGACATTGCATCTACATTCGATGTTGCAATAAATTTCAGAGCAGTTACTTTGCTATAATCATCTACAGAGTCTACGTACGTAAGATTTCGATCTTTAGAATAATCGCCAGAGATCTGATCAGTAGTATACTGAACTTTCCATCCCGATGGCGCGGTTACGCTATTACTAAGAGACGTCGATACAGTCGTTCCACCCAGACCAGATTTTTGGAATATACGACATCGCTTCAAGCGGACGAGTAGTTACATCAATACCGGAATTGGTCATATTCATAACTTCTGTCAAAAAGATCTAGATTTGAAAGATCTTTTTAACATAAAGTTATTTTTATTTCCAGACAGAAAACAATCGCGCGAATCGCGAAGAAACTACTGTTTGATACGCATCATACGTTGTCAAAGTATATACTGCATTAATAGGTTTATTCGACACAACATTATCGTTGCCAACTGTTTTCACCAGATTCGTCTTCGGTGTTAGTTTGATCGGTATATGATAGAGATGTGTTCCTCGTCTAATCTTACCTTCGATTTTGATTCCGTCTAATACATTACGAATAGATTGTGATTCGTAGATCTTCGGATCAATCTTTCGACGTAACAAATCAGATTCAGACAAACCAAGATCGTTTGTCGTAACCATACCTCTATCCTCTCACATGATTACGATATCTGATCCAATACTGTCCGATAAAAATAGAATCCAATACACTTCGATCTATTTCGACATCGTAATATTTTTCAAGATTATCAGCTCCGATGTTTGCTAAATCTACAGGGATCAACAATTGTCCGAAAGTATCATTTTGAGCAAACACTGACGAACGATAGTCATAAAGTTTAGCGGCAGAGATCTTATTTGTAAAGTTTTCAGTCACATTCTTAACAATATTAACACGATCAGACGCATCATACGTTGTAAATTCATAACGAGTCAAATCAGAAGATTGACTATCTGAGTCTAATCGATCTTTCCATTGCAATGCACGATCAACATCAGAATTAAAAGCAACACTATATTTAACACTGCTAACATCTGAATCTTGATCAGTACCAACTTTAATTGTAGACACGGGCACAAATTTTAATTCTTTAATTGTACTTGGTAACGAGACCTGACGATCTTTCGACTCACTAGCTAAAAGGTCAACCGAACCCAATTCTTCACCTGTCTCAGCATTTAAGACTTTTTACATATAGATTGCCAGTTTGATTTTTAGATTTGTTTTATCAGACGATAACTCTACGCGTGTATAAGATAAAGGCTTATTGTCAAGATTCAATTTCATCGTAGAAGTCGGAAGATTATAAGCAGACGTCTCGGTTCCATCATTCGATGCATTTGAAAGAGTTGCATATACGACGTTCGTATTAACTGTATCTAAGACGGGTCGTTTTAATTCATTGAGTCTAAGATCAACATCCACCTTCCCGCTGTGAGGTATTACTTTCGAAATGATCGTGTCAATCTTAGAATTTGTTGAAACATGATCGATCTGATCTAACTTCGACAAGTCAGTAATCTCATTATCGCTATAATAGTATGTAACCTTAGCTGTAGATGAGATACTACGCGTAGACGGATTTGACTGATAAGCTTGTCTAGCAGATTTTAAAGTATTGAGATCTTTTAAATATAGTAACACGTGACTTGATCGTCCATCAGTATTTGACCGATTTAGTCTAATCAAATAGCTATTAGAAGAAGTATCATTTACTTTAATGATAGAATCTTTTCCGATAGCGTGCTGAGTCGAATCATTCCAAAGATAAACGCTTGACGCATCAATCAATGCATTCGGATCACTCAGATCGATCTTAATGATCGAGCTATTTCGAATTGACTGAATCTCAATCAACCCCGTCATCGGGCTATAACCTTCGGTGTTGCTTCCATCATGCTTTTCTACAACCGTATATTTGTTCTGAACAAGACCGGCACTGATTGTTGGATTCGCAGTAATAAAAGTTTCAGTAACCTTTTTGTAGAGATTAAAGTGTTATCTACGAAAAGTCGATAAGTGGTAAAACGATGCATCGGCTTCGATGTAACGATCGATGTATCAATCGATTCAGGGTTTGAAAATCAAATCCTTATTAGTACCAGCTACATAACCTGATAAAGTCAATTTTATAATTGTGACTACTTGTTCGAATCAAATCTGTCCCCGTCGCAAAGTCAGTAGATAAAGTCTTACTATTGTCTACATCAGTTGTTACTTCAATTTCAACCCGACTGTTCGCCGGCAATTCACCTGAACCTGAAACATTAACATTATAGACTTGTTCCAGAATCTTTATCAACATCCGCATATTCATTGTTGGGCTAGTTGCCGTAATTGTACGATCTGCTGGAACTGTTAATTCAGCACTAATTGTAGAAGTAGTCACTGAAGATTCATTAACACCAGACGCAACTGTAGTGTTATTCGCAGACGTTTCATTCGTAACAGTCGCGGCAGAAGTATTCGTTTCAGTAGCAACCGCTGACGTATTCGTTTCAGTAGCAACCGCTGACGTATTCGTTTCAGTAGCAACCGCGACGTATTCGTTTCAGGCGTCACTGCCGCATTATTCTGCAGTTTCACTCGAAGCCGAAGTTTCTATAGGCGAACTTACTACATGAGCCGTCGTATCAGATGATGACTGAGACGTCACTTCATCGGCGCTCGCAACGCCACCCATTAAAAAGAAAGCCGCGATCACAGCACTCGCTAAACCGTAGGCTTTATATTTTCGAAATCCAAAGATTTCCCGTTTATTATCTCGAAACATTAACGTTTCCTCCGTAGAATTATAGTTACAGGTTAACTGTATAGATTCAATTATATCATATTTTAAACTATCTCGCAATAAATATTTTTGATAGTGATCGTCGTGCGAGTTTCATCTAATGACAACAGCGCAATAGAGTGCTTCTTATAAATATCAATTATTTATCACGTTTGCGAAGACCAGTAAGTCACTAAACCACCAAGCCCTACACACGGATAACAGTGTAATAATCGCGGTATTACGTTGTTTCGCTGTTCACTAGTTTTAGGTAGTTCTTTAGGTTTCGTCTCCGTTGGTTTTCGTTGCATCTTTCGGATCAGAAGATTTCGTTTCTTTTGCTTCGTCGAATCTTTCGGATCAGAAGATTTCGTCTCCGTTGGTTTCGTTGGATTTTTCGGATCAGAAGGTTTCGATTCCGTTGGTTTCGTTGCATCTTTCGGATCAGAAGATTTCGTCTCCGTTGGTTTCGTTGGATTTTTCGGATCAGAGGTTTTCGTTTCCTTAGGTTTCTCGAATCTTTCGGATCAGAAGGGTTTCGTCTCAACAGGATTAGACGGAGTCACAGGTTTCGTCGGCTCTTCTGTAGTAATCGGATCAGACGGCTTCGTTTCAACTGGTTTCGTCGGAATCGTAGGCGTTACAGGCTTCGTAGCTCTTCAACTGGCTTCGTTGGTTCGAGACGGTTTTGTCTCAACTGGTTTAACAGGTTCAGACGGCTTCGATTCCACTGGTTTCGTAGGCGCAACCGGCTTCGTTGGCTCTTCTGTTGTTACCGGAGCCGATGGCTTCAGTCTCAACCGGTTTAGATGGCTCAGACGGTTTCACGGGGTTCTGAGGTTTTCGTTTCGACTGGTTTAACTGGCTCAGATGGTTTTGTTTCCACAGGTTTCGCGGAATAACAGGCTTAACAGGCTCTGACCGGTTTTTCTTTCACGTAACAGCAGGAACAACCTTTACGCGGTTCTGTCGAACACTGCTGGATGTTTCGGATCCTCAACTCGATTATGTTCACTCGGAACAAACTTATCGATTGCTTTCAAGTAATCATCTTTAGCTTGAGCTATCCGTTTCAACATATCATCCACTTTAGCTTGATCGTCTTTTGGTCAGATCCTGTCGAAAAGTGAATTCACGAGCTTCTTTCACACGATCAGTACCTGCTTGTTTTCACGACATCAAAACCTTTTAACGATTCAGCTGTAAAGGAACCTTTAAAGACTTTTATCTAATGACATATCCAAATCAGCAATAGATTTCGTTAACGTAGATGTATCGAGCATGCCGTTTTCACTGAGTCACTTTTGTGCAACAGCCGCTTCTAAATCAGCCTGTGCCTTAGCAATCGCATCAGATCCATTCTTCAAATCGAGCGTTTTAAACAAATCATTCGACTTATTAGACGCTAAAAATTGAGTCTGCGCCGTAATCGCTTTTTGAAGAGCATCTTTAGCATTATCATATTGTTTTAGCGTTTCAGGTTTTACAGATTTCGTATTTTCCAACTTATGATCTTCCAAATACTGAGCCGCGACATCCAATACAGCTACCGCTGAAATACGTTCATCACGTTTCGCCTTAGCGTATTCTGCCAAAAGTGGCTCAAATGCTTTATCGCTATCACGAAGAGCTTTTTCCGCATCATCAATTACTTTTTGAGTACGTTTCGCAGATCTGATCATCTTTATCAGTCGCTTTTGCTAAATTTTTCGGCATCCGTTAAGGCTTTATTATAATTATTTTGAGCCGTATTCAACTTACCAGCCAATTCAGCCGGAGCATAAGCTTCAAAACCTTTTGTTGGAAGTTTACTTTCACGATCTTTCGCATGAGCTTTTACTTCCTCAATCGCTTTCGTCAGAGACGTACGACGCAATGGACTCCATCGTGATTGATACACTTCAACAATCTCGACTTCAGGTTTTCCTTTTTCAGCCTTAATCGTTTAGCTTTCGATCGGTCGAACCATTCACAGTCTTCAACAACCATGCGTCTTTACAAAAGCCGCATCTCGTTCAACGTGCTCAGTAGCACGCCTCCATTCGAAATCTTGTAAAGCAGTTGCTACCAACTATCGACGAGCTTCAATTTCTTTTACCAGATTCGTCAACACGTTTCACGAACACTTTTGTTTCAAGTATTCACCTTTATCAGTCGGACGTCCTTCCCCATCGAAGCTCCAAAATGTGACCATCAATTGTAAGGTCTTATTCTTAACAATATTACCATCGTCACCGAGATAGTAACGCGTACCGTCTAAATCATACCAACACTTTAACCGTGTTTTCTTTTACAAGATTTGTAAGCCATGTGTGATGCGCTTTAGAGAAAAGAACACCACCAGCCAAACCATCGGATGGTGATCCAGGTGTTGAAAAATTATAAGTCCCGACAACATTTCCTTTTTCATCAAGCACAGAAGAACCACTCGCTACCACCGACCGCTGTGTTTTTAAACTCAAAAAGCGACCCTGAATCGAGATCCGCGCCCTTAGATGTGTACGGAGGCTTATTAGCAATCACGGAAGCCGCACGATACTGGAATCCACCAATAATAGCATTTTTGAGAGTTCCGGCTTCTTTCGTCCCGGGCTTATAATTGTCAGGATATCCATTAATCACCACGTTCCGCGTATTTACTGGCGAGCGATTAAATTGCAAGAGTTCGTCAAGTGGTGCAATACGAAGCACCTCATCGTTTTTAAGCCCTTGCTATCAGCCATGATTGGGAACGGATCCTTAATCTGAATCGCGGCCACATCATTTTCCCACAAAGTCTTATCCTTACGATCGGACAGATTGCTTGAATAATTTTGTTGATTGAAGAATCGTAACTGACTTTTATCGACGTGATACATTGTTCCGCTTGTCGGAAGGAGTCTGTGATTATTAGCGGGTCCTTCAAATTTATAGGCAGAATTTGAACCAACAACAAACCACACGTCACTAATGTCGTTAGTTGTATTATCAAGATTTGCTTTCAAGAAATTATGAGCAACTGTCAAAATCGTACGGTTACCGACGAACGCTCCCGTGCCCACTGTATATTGACCATCCGCGTGTCGCATATACAACTGTACAGTTGCCGCGCGCCCGTACGCATCCGGTGCCATTTGACGAAGATCGGTTCCGTCACCGTGGACGTACTTAAAGGGATTGTCTTTAGGGAGATCATCCAAGATGTTCTTAGACGACTTATTACGTGCCGGTGTCGGACCGAAATAGTGACCTTCTTCTACGAGACTCGACACAGTGCTCTTTTGAGTATGTACGATTGCGGGTTCATCATCAGCTTTCGCTGACGAGGCACTCTGAAGAAGCATCGGTGCGATGAGTAAACTGAGCATCAACTAGATATCTTTTTAGATTTCATATGCGAGTTTTTCCTTCTAGTTTTTTAACATATTCTATTCTAGCAGATTCTGACGAATCTGGCAAAGACGACTTCGACATAGCGACAGAGCCAAGCTCTGTCCGTTTTTTCTTTTGAATATTTTCAAAAAGGGAGACTAAAATGAGCTATTATTTAGAATCTTATCAGAAACTTCCTACCAAAAGTTTCTGTCACAAATCAACTATGACAACGATGCCGTTCGAAGAAATCAGCGAATTATTCGATGAAGCTGTTATCTATGAGACAAACTTCGCTTTGACAGTACCGGATCCGATCGTTTACTCGATATTATCAACGAAGCAGAACCTTACTCAGATGAATTCACAAAAGAATTTAGCTATAACGTTTACCGGATTCATAAAAATAAATTACTTAAAAACCGTAGACGAATCAGATTATCCTGAATTACAAGAAAAATGGGCGTTTGCAATTAACGACCTACAATCCGTCGACGACAACGAATATTTATATCTCTTTATAGACTAGAAAGGAGACAAAATCATGGAAGTAATCTTCATTAAAGACACTCGCGAAAATCCCGCTCACAAACAAATTGAATCAATCACATCAAGCTACGACTACGTCGATGCGTACGCATCTCGAAATGAAATTAACTATTTCGACAAACTACCACAAGCGCCAGTGGGTGCGTATATCTACGATCAACGTCTTGAGGGAACTCTACAGTCATTCGAATTAGAAAACCTTAGTGCTAAAAAACTAAGACGTTTGTCATGGATGGACTATCGCCTCATCCAATTCTTACAAACAGGCGTTTATTACATCCCTCAAAAATTCACGGACGAAATCAAGAAAGTAACAGTTGAACATTTCTTCGTTCGCTACCAAACAGAACTACCCCAATGGTTCTGCGATTTCTTGAAAGAACATAACATCGAATTCGAAATTAAATCGTAACTAGAAAGGATTGGCCAGATGCAATCACAAATCGAATATGAACTAGACGTTCTAAAAAGCGGGAACTACGATCATGCGCTACAATTTATTGAGCATTTGGTCAACATCCTCGTCCGCATGGCAAACGCCTTAACCGACAACGAAAAGTCTCTAACAGAGTACCCCAACAAGAAGATGACAACTTTTGGGGGCTATACTTAACTTTATCGCTAAAAATTGTCGACTTCGAACTTGATGCAATGTATGCCGTTACATATCGTAATAATCAACTAACACTCTTATTCAACCCTAAAGAAATCGAAGACGATTACACCGTTGAAACCATGTTAGAAGGTTTGCGCCACGAAGGCTACCACTTACTCTTTAACCACTTAAACGTTCACAAAAACTTAGACAATTACATGTCAAAATCTCGCAGCAGACTGCGAAATCAACCAACATCTCGAAAAAGCCACATAAACATTGGATTTCTCGAGAATACATGCACTAACCTGCGATATGCCTGAACATACGGTTAAAGAAAAAGCAGGTTCCTCTATTATTACGAACTGCTCAACCAAAAAGATGCCATCCCAACAAGCGCAAACAACCGAAAAAGGCAATCAAAAATCAGATAGTGAAAACGGTAAACAAAAACAATCACCCGGTATGTGCTCAGCGAAACACTGGCACGAAGCTGAAGTCGGTAAAAATGGAAACTATATTCCAGTTGACGTTACAATTAAAACCGTCTTCGAAAAACGCCGCTACTCAAGCAAAAGGTCGTGGCTCTTTGGTGCACATATCGAAGATGCTATTAAAAATCTCAATAAGCCACCTCAAGTCAAAATGGCAAAATAAGTGAAAAGAAGATGGGTCGACACTCACAGGTCAGCGGCCATCACCAATCGCCTCTATCGTCGTGATCAATACCTACACCGTCAAGGCATGCTCTCAGATCAAGTCATGCCGATTGTATTCGCACATGACGTATCCGGTTTCCGTTTCAAAAGCAGAAACGGAGTATTCATGAATGAACTCTATCAAATCATCAAACGTCTTCGCTACCAATCACCCACATTCAATTCGACTCCGACATCGTTAGCGTCAATGAATCGACGGCGTAAACCCGAAAAAAGTCGACTTTACGCGTTACGGTTGCGGGGAACTACAGTTCAATCAGTATTCGACTATCTTAAAGAAAACAAGTTTCCACGTGAAACCCAAATTTTCATCTTCACCGATGGTGGTGTTGAATCATCTATCAAGACCCACGGTTATAAAAACTATACATGGTTATTAACAGACGACAACGAATTGTTAGTTCGTGATAACCGCAATAAAATCATTCGCATCAAATCTAAACAGAACGGAGAATAAAATTTCATGGACAACAACTCAATGGCTATTCGCAAACTAAAATTCCACATGGCAGGTCGTAATCCGCAAATCGTACCATGTCTTGTCGGACCGACAGGTATCGGTAAAACAGCATTGTAAAACAAGTTGCTAAAGAGCTCGGTGCCGAACTCGTCTACTTCAACATGGCGCAACAAAACCAAGGGATAACGCTTCCAGTACCCCATATCAATGCAGGACAAACACTCGTGCAATATGCACTCCATCATAAATTCCAAGAAATTCTCGACAATCCCAATAAAGACTATCTTGTTATGTGTGATGAGTTAGCTCGTGCACAAATCCCTGTCCTTTCAGGAATGGATGACTGTTCTAAATGAACGTCAAATCCAAGGTCGAAAAATTCGGCAAAAAACGTGCGCTTCGTTGCAGCGATGAACCCGTCTAGCACAATGAAAGGTTACGAAGACACCGACTACATCGCAACCGAAATGGACCCCGCTCACTTGACTCGCTTCCACTTCATCTACATGAAAGAAGACCGTATCGACTGGCTCAAATGGGCTAAAGAAAATGACATTCACGAATATGTCATTCGTTTCTTGAGAAGATGCTAAAAACATCGCGTACTTCACGGACAATCCGTCGACGACGTTCGTGTTCGTACACACCTAAAGGTTGGGAACAATTGTCAGACATGTTAAAAGACATGGAAGCTCAAGGCTTGTTCGACGCTCCATCTGATGACGATCGCGCCTTTATCGCGGGTATTATTAGTGACCAAATCGGCTACGATGCTGGACCGTTATTCGCCACAATGATCTGGGACTCAATCGAATCAATCCCATTGTCAAAAGTTATGACGAACAAACCCGTCCTCAAAAACTCATCAATCAATTCGCAAATAACACTCTACAAAAACAAATCATCACAGTTGACTCATGGCTCGCTGAAATGAAGGAACGTAATGTCAAGTTTACACCACAACACGTCGCAAACTTCATTGCCTTCTGGGAAACCATGAAATCGGATGATGCAAAAACCAATGTGGGTTATGCAATCACACGAGACTTCTTCACGGCTGACTTAAACGCATCCAATAAAGCCAACGTAAAAGACGACTGTATCGCAGGGACTCTTCTACTTCGGAGACGAGACCTATAATAAACCGTTTGTTGAATTCATGAACAAAGGCACTCTCAGCTGCAGAGATTAAGGTGTCTTAAAATGTTTCTAAGTAAATTCTTCAAAAACCACCTTACGATTCCGCAAGCGACGGACCTCTTCAAAGAAGTCAAGTCTCAGACGCATCCTGATATAGCCGATTTAAAAGCGCCTGTGGATTTCACAAGGGCGCCTGTTGGTACTAAGGGACGAAATGCAAGCACTCGATCTTAAGTATCGCACCTTGACACACGTTCCGACTACTATCGAGAAAACTATGTCACCAGCTCAATTATACGATGCCGGCTGTCCATTGTGGTGCGCAGAATATAGCGTTGAGCAATTGAGTCATTACTTTATAATGACCTTTGAATCAATTACAGGTGATCAGATTATTCAATATATGGACAATAGCGTCGTCCCATATATTAATTTACAAAAACTCTTAAAAATAACGGTGTCAGTGGTATCGTCGGAAACATTCACGGAAACAGCCAATATGCGTCTAAGATCATATCGCATCGAGCAACATCAGGTTTGATTCGAAAAAGTAAAACAAAAACACCATCTCAATAAAAAGGAACGCACATGCAAATCATCGAAACAAAAACCCAAAACAAACAATATGTCACGTGAAACATGGAAATATTTATATAAACGATTAGGCGAATCGCAAACCCACAACTCAGTGCATCTGAAATTTTTCTAGAAGCGCCATTCCAATGGTATTTTCTGACACAGAAACATCACAACAAAAAGTCTATAACTTATATATGTCAGTTTTACGACTAAAACTTGATGGAATGTCAAAAGAACCGAGTCCGATTGAAAAACCATGACTCGAGCCTCAGTTGTTCCTGTGTAATAGTCCTTTATGGACGAAAGGGTTACGACCAATTTCAATCAAAACCATTTTTAGCCGAATATCACAGACTAAAAATATAGGCGCGCCTGATGTAATCGTTCCAATCATCAACAAAACAATAACTACGTATGGCACCATTGACTATAAACAACTAAAAAGAAATTCGTAAAGAACATAATATTGAATAGAAAGGAAGCCTAAAAATGCAAAACGACGTGCTCGCGAAAACCAACAAACGACAACGCATACTAATGGCGTCTAAAGGCGAAAAACATTGAAGCGCTCATTGCCAAAAACGAACCTGAAGTTATTGCTAAACTCATCGACTACGAATACGCAAAAGACCACTATGAAGAATGGAAAACACACGAACACGGTAACGTTCGATACGCTCTAGCTTGTCTAGGTCTCTTCCCAGAAATCTATATTAATGACAAAAATCCAAAAATTCATGAAGCAGTCGTACGCCATCACAATGAATATTGCGGACAACTACTTGCTCGAAAATAAAAAACGTCATTGGGAATTCGTGTGTGCAATCATCAACTAAAAACGGACCTGAAATACGTCAAGAGTTTCTCGATGCAAAAGTTCCAAAAAGCCGTCGATAAAAAGCAAGCTCCGCGCTATTCGCCTTTACTACGCAGCCAAAACTGCTGCGCCGAACATCGATTGAAAAAAACTATGTCACCGGTACAGCTATTCCAAACCAATAGTCCGTTTTGGGTGGTGGATTTAATCAATCACACAGATTCAAAGCATTCAAGACTTGTACCCACGAGTAGAGCCAGACGCTTTTTCAAATATTTCGACCAATTGCTCGATGAAAAACAATATTTCAATACACGAATGATGTTATGGCACTCAACATAGAAAGGAGACGAAATGAGCAAACCACCAGATTGGATCAACTACTGTTACAAAAGCCTGATATCGAAACGCTCAAAAAGCATTCGAAAATGAACAATGGCTTATTACCGATAGAAAGACAAAACTTAAAGCCGTACGCTCCTCAAATATCAAGCAATGACAACCGTGCCAACAATCATTGAAAAAGACGATGTCACCAGAACAGTTGCACAATGTAGGAAATCCATTATGGGCTCGCTGAACACACCATTTACCAACTATTTTTGTTATATGCGATATTCAACTACCACAAAACTCATCAAAAACTCAAAATATGACGTAACCTAGAAAGAAGTTAAAATGACAGAACGACTCTAGCTGGTTGGAATTTGCCCCATAAAAACGAAAACCTGACATTTGGCTTCTAGAGCGAATTCTCAACACTGACGACCTGTAACTACTACGATAGAGACCAAAATCAAAGCCAGTACGACTTAAGTATCAAGCCTTAATTGCGGAGCCAACCATCATTGAAAAACCATGTCACGAGAACAGTTATTCAATGCTCGAAGTCCGTTGTGGACACAAGGTTACACCATTCAAGAACTATATGATTGGTTCAAATTCGTAAGCCTCTTGACGGTTATGACCAAGTGGACGCCATCATTAAAGTGAGTGAAAAACTAGACAAAGCCATTAAACAGCGGTACAGCATAGAAAGGAACTGACATGGACATAAAAGAATTCGAACGTCAAGTCATCGCTGGTGAAATCACTGATTTTGAACCTTATTTACAGGAAACGAACAATATCAAAGAAAAACTTCGCAACGAACCGTATCGACTTATTTTACTGAAGCACGGCATAGAAATCGAGCGCATTCTTGAATTAGACCCTACTTTGGCTATAGGTGTTTGCATCCAAGAAGGTTTGTTGCCAGAACGATATGATGAATGGAAATCCATGAACCACGAATGGATTCTGGAAACATTCGCTGAAAATGGATACTATTTAAATGAGCTAATCATGTCCGAATACGATGACGTCCGAAAAGCTGTTATCGAAAACAATCCAGAATTTTGTATTGAACGACTAAACCAAGGCAAAATTTATCAAATTGTTCACGACTACATTCAAAACGAAGCCAAACCAAACGTTGCCCTGTTTAAAGCCTATATCGACGCCCTTCAATCAAACCGCAATGATGTGGGACTAATGACAAAATATCGAGCCTTGACTGAGGTACCATCCACCATCGGAAAAACCATGTCCGAAGTGCAATTGTTCGAATCAAATAGTCCATTTTTGGGCAACTAGATTTGACAGTGGCACAAATTCACGATGTACTTGAAGCGCATGATGAACTCATTCAGCAAGGCTATAGTGATTTCATGAAATATTTGCTAACGACCGTTCGCGAACCAAATTATAACATAAATTACATAGGACAACAGGAAGCAGCCTTGACCTTTTACTATAAAACTATTTAATTCATTATAAAAGGAAAAACATTAAATGATCCCAACCGAATATCACAAAATTGCATCCAAATTACAAGCAACATCCGAAATTCCTATTGATATTAACCGAATTTTAATATCATTCGCAGATATCCAACTTGAATATATCAGCAACATCACTAAGGATACGCCACTCGTTGGTAAAATGATGAAACCTACGTTTTCATCACCGTCGAAAACCCAACACGCAACGAACGCTTCATTATTGCCAAAAACTTAGCGCATTTATTACTCGGACACGTCGACAACTATTCCAAATTGTACCATCGACAAGCAAATGAACTACAATTATCGGCTAATCGATTGGCAATGGCGCTACTGGTGCCCATCGAACATCTAAACCAATAAAATTCTAGAAAGTAGTGTTGATGGAATTGTTGATATAACCGTTTTAGCCGATATCTCATGACGTACCTGTTAACTCATTGACCACCCATGCCAAAGAACTGAAAATTGATAGAAAGGAACTAACATGGACTTAAAAAGAATTTGAACGCCAAGTCATCGCAGGCGAAATCACTGAATTCGAACCGTATTTCGAAGATGGTAGTCTTAATTATCATCTACGATATGTCCTCGCAAAGAACGGTATTGAAGTAGATCGTATCATCGACATGGACGGACCTGGAACAATTCTTGGTTTTATCAAGACAAAGTCCATGTTCGACCGTTACAAAGAATGGAAAGACCATCCATTAGTTGATATTCGAAAAAGAACTAGCCCGAGATGGATATTTTCAAGACGATTTCATCAACGATCCAAACGTTAAAGTACGCGAAGCTGTCATCGACGACATGCACCAAGGACTAAAACGATTGCGCGACAAAGATGACCGACAAAATATTAACATATACTGCTCCACAGCATGAACCTCAGATGTTGACCTTTCTATCTGCTTATATCGACGCCACCACAAAATATCAAAAACAGTATTCACGATTATCCAGAACCAGCGTTAGAATTAAAAACTCAAAGGAATGCGCTATATTCCGACTGCAATTGAAAAACAATGAGTGAAAAACAATTGTTCGAAACAGGTTGCCCTCTTTTGGACGAAGAGGTATACGCCCAATAAAATATTCTACATCATTAAAGCTCAAAAGAAACTTAACAAAACAAGGTTTTACTGATTTCCAATAACGTATTATATGACGTAATCAAAAGAAAACAAAAGACCGCTTCCCACAAAAGAATCATTTGAGGAACTCACCATCAGAAAACTAAACGAAAGGACGTAAACATGCGAAGACCCTGAGCGACGTTTATAAAAAGTAATGCCATCATCTAGGTGAAGAACGTGAACATTACGATGAATGGTTCACAACGGCGTCAATGAAATTAAAAGTATTTGCTGAATTAGGATATTACCCAGACCAATTAGTACACGAACATGAAACTCGTATAGCAGTTGTCGAATATTCACACGATTATTGCGCCAAATATGCTCGATATGTCATTGACAATCAACTCAGCAAAAACAGAATATAACTGTGTGTTTAATATGTGAAACTTGCCCTGACATCGATCGTGAAACCCCTCGATAAAACTGATAAGCCATCCGTATAATCAGAGCAAATTAAATTCCATTGGTCCATACTACGCAGCTCGATATAACCTTGCAGTTGATGCTAAATATAAAGGATTCAACAAAGAATTATCACTCATCGAAAAAACAATGTCGCTCTATCAATTATACAGCACCAATAATAGTGCATGGACAAGAACACTTGCCATTAACGCCATCAGCAACATACAATTCGCAGAACAAACCTTTAAACATACCATGACTGAAGAACTATTCCACGAACTCATAACAAATGATCACACAGGTGTTTCATTCAACCGATGTGTTGAACTTATTTCCAACCACAACGAACTTAACAAAAGGAACTAAGATGGACTTAACCAACAAAACTAACCGAACCATGTTGGGATTCGCACTGAAATATCAAACAAATGACGAAATCAATCTAAAAACTACTACAAGCCTCACCTCGAAGCGACTGAAAACACGGCAATACGAAAAGTGAACATTCAATATCAAGCACTAAAGCTCAAATACAAAGCACCAACAACCGTACCAACAATTATCGAAAAACTATGTCGCCAGCTCAATTATATGCATCAGGTAGTCCATTTTGGACAAAATAGCTATAAAGGAATTACAGTTGAATGTGTCTCGAAAAATCGATGACAAACCAAAAACCGAAGAAAACTTCAATAAAGCTCATTGTTATGCATAACGATAATGACCGAATAATGTTCGACTACCTCAAACGAGTTTGTAAATAGAAATGAGCCAAAACACAAACCTCAAAAATCAAACAATAAACCAGAAAGGAACTAATATGAACTTAAAAAGAATTCGAACGTCAAGTCCTCTCGCTGGTGAAATCACAGATTTCGAACCTTATTTTAAAAACAAAGAACTGGAATTACCATCTACGATATGTCCTTGCGAAACTTGGTATCGAAGTCGATCGCATCATCGAAACAGACGGACCGGGACAATTCTTGGCTTCATCAAAGACAAAATCCACACCGACCGTTACGACAAGTGGAAAAACCATCCGAACGTAAACATTCGACAAGAACTAGCACGAGCAGGCTATTTTTGAAGATGATTACTATGATGATCCCGATGAACGTGTGCGCACAATCGTTATTCAAAAATAACGTCCGTAGAAGCTTTAACACGTATACGTAGTGACAATGACTCAGCCTCTATCAAACTACACACTTGAATCGACAGTCGATATCGATGACCGACATACCAATCGCTCTATACCGATAAACTAAAACAAAAAGCTATACAACTATGACTATAGCGAAGACTGTGAAGACTTCGCATATCAATTAAAACTTGACGCGGTAAATCATGTTCCGACAATCATTGAAAAAACCATGAATGAAGTGCAATTATTCGAATCAGGTTGTCCACTTTGGACGAAACCATACACACCTCGTCAAATCTATAAAATCTTATTAGCTGAAAAACGCGTGAAAAATCGAGGATACACTAACTTCACTCAAGTATTGTTCGACGCATTTCACGAAAAGAACACGCTTTTCATCCTGGGGGAGCTCGATGATCTCACTATCGAATTTTTAAAAGAAAGGAGCTAATCAATGGACTTATTTGAATTTGAAAAAGCCGTCAAAAATGGCGAAATCACAGACTTTGAGCCCTATATGCGCAAACAAAAATTTGACGTTCGTCGTAAAATCTTAGCCGAAAACAGTATCGAAGTAGACCGCATCATCAAACGCGACGGTAACCAAGTCATTGTCAACTTAATCGAAAAAGGTCTTGCAACAGAACGTTACGATAGCTGGAAAAATCACCCCAGTGTAGATGTTCGTAAGGCTTTAGCTGAAAAAGGCTATTATCCAGACCTCTACATTAACGATAAATCACCTGATGTACGCAGAAAAGTCATCAGTCTATACCCAAAACAAAGTCTCAAACGTATGCACAATCATAACGATAGGTTTGCCATTCGATGGGGATTAGTAGGTGAACCCAATCCTAATTTAGAAGTACTAAGCGCCTTCTTAGAAACCATCCAAAAATGGGAATTAACAAACATTGCAAGTTATCATGAAATAAAAGCACTTCGCTTAAAACATCAAGCGCTCACACATAATCCATCGTCAATCGAAAAGACAATGGCTCCGTATCAATTGTTTGAAATTCAGAATCCACTATGGGCTTCTGCAGTACACTATAGAAGTTTTAACATCACCAACGCCTATGATGAACTAGAACAAGAATATAAACAAATGGACGATTGCGTTAAATTGATGTTCGAAATCAAAGAACAACTAATAAATGCATTCGCACCTAATATTCATGCAGCACTTCGACGCAGACTTTAGTGAAAGGAATGAATAAATATGGATCTAAGAGATAAAAACACTGTGTTCACAGAACATTCAACGAATTACGCGAACAAACTAGTCCGAATATCCACAAACTTGAACGCTTTTCAAACAGCACAAACCATCGAGCACTTTTCATAATCTCAAAGCACTGATCTCAAATATCAGCTATGACTACAATCCCAACCACAATCGAGAAAACTATGTCACTGCATGGCAACTATATGAGTCAAACAGTCCGCTCTGGGCTGTCAAACTCACAGCTCGTGGGCTTGAAAGATTTATAATTCGGAGAAAAGTATAACGGCAAGCTACCAAAAATCTTGTTCGATGATTATTATAGTAATGCCAAACAAGGATTCTACTGATAGACAACATCAATTTTTGACTCACTCTATCCAACCTGACAACAACCAACCTAATGAAAGGAACCTAACACATGCCAACTTTCGCTCACATCCAAACAGACCAAAACCGATGCATGGTACCGCGTCTGAAAGATTCAGATCTAGAACACCTGAAAAAGCCGTCGACGCATATTTATACCTCGACGACCTCGCGGAGATGCACCGCACCGCTTTGGTTCAACGGCTATATGGCTCACCAGAAATGGCTGAAATCATGCTCGACAAAATGGATCATCCCGAAGAAACGCTCAAAACTAAAAAGACACTCTACGTCAATAAAGTAGGAGGCTTCTATCCCGATCCAACTGACGACGAAATCGTAGAAATTAAAGAATGTCCGCAACGACCTCTCGCTAAAGATCAAGGTTTCACAGGCTGGCTAGACGCGACAGGACATTTCCACGAATGCACTTATGGAACGCACAATGACATCGCACACAACCATAACATCACGGACGATGATTCAGCCATCTATTTCGCTTGCGCAACATCGCCAATTACAAATAGTCTCACTGACGTCGCTGAAACAGGCTATCTCAAGCCAACACAAGCTCAATTAGATTGGCTCGAAAAATATAAAGATCAAATGTCACCGACACAACGTGAAATGCTCGATATCAAATAACTTTAAAGAAAGGATCCCCATGTTCAACCCCGGAAACTTCGCACTCTACAACAAAAAACGTGTCATCGTTCTCTCAACAGAAAACAATAACGCAGAAATCCTAGACGGTTCGATCAAAACAACGATTCCGTTGTCTGAATTAGAACCATACATAAAAATTCCTCAAGGTATGACTCCAATCTCAATGTCCGCTCCACAAGAACATACTGTTAATGCTATTTGCGCGACACTCGGCTATCAATTTAACGGTCTTTGCATGCATGATGTTTCCACATTTATCGGGTGTTTTAAAGAAAAATCAATGTTGAAAGGACGTGCGAAATGACATTTGACGAATACCAAGAAGAACTACAACATTTGAAAAACGACTCGATTGGGTTATTTGAAATTCGATTAGTAAACGGCGACATTAAGGATATCAAACCATATTTCGACGGACACACGTTCCTACAACGACAGTATCACATCAATTATGGCGCGACTACGGACTCTATATCAACAAACTACTCGGAACAAACGATAAACACATCATCGCTGAACTCGTGCGCGGTGGATATGCTCAAGAACATTACAAAGAATGGGCTAGAAAACATGCAAGACGAAGTTCAAGAAAGCACTACTTGAAAAAAAGGACTCTACGTAGATATTCTAAACCAACTCTAAAAACGAAGACATCGATTTGAAATTACAAACGATACCCATATCGATCCTTAGACTATCTTAAATCATTAGACTTCAATAGAAAAACACTGGTACTGGTTTTTGATCTACTAATGTCGCAAACACAACCTGACATAAAAAGCTTTTAAAGTTTTTATTAACCCGAAATTGGCACAAAACAGGTTACAATTTGCAAATTCTCAAGAGGCAACATAAAGCCATGCACAAAGTACCAAATGTCATCGAAAAACCATGTCGCTATTCCAACTTTATCAAGCCCGAAATCCACTTTGGAAACAAAATATCTCGGGTTATAACATCTCATGCGTTAAATACGGTCAGAAAAAATTCGACAACAAAAATCTATTCTTAACTCGAAGATGACTCAGGTGCTATCGTGCTGTACCAACACATACACCGTCGACTGTCACGTCGAATACCGCCTCAAAAATAGAAAGGACTAAACCATGCCGCTTATCGCAATCTCGCAGAAAGCCAAAACGGCATCATCAGTAACGGTGATCAACTACTGTGGCACATCCCCAGCGAACTAAAAACACTTCAAACGACTCCTACGGGTCATTCCGTCGTAATGGGTTACCGTACAGCACTCGGTCTCAAAACACAAAACATTTTGCAAATCGCAACATGATTCTTTACAGCAATCACGCTGTCGATCTCTTCATTCAAGAACTTTTACAGTTATGGACTTTAACGATATACTTAATCTAGCAAAGACAGAAGACGTCTTCATCGCAGGAGGAGCATCCACTTACAAAGACTTCTTACCGTTTGTCGACGCGGTCATTCGCACAGTCATCTCAAAAGACTACGAAGGCGATATTCTCGCACCAGACTTTCATATCACCGATGAAATGACCGTTGAACGGATTCCCGTTCAAAATGACGACGAACCCGCCTACGTCGTTGAATATATCGCACTACCTCTTAGAAAGGAAATTACTATGGACATTGGATCAGGCTCAGGCTATCCATCTTCAAATCTATCAAACTTTTCGCCACACGGCTTCGCTAGACGGTGTAGAATGTGCATCAATGGAAGGCTTCTTGCAATCACTTAAATTCCAAGATCCTGAAATGCAAAAACACGTCTGCACTCTTGTCGGAAAAGCGGCCAAATTCAAAGGCAAAAAGAAAAAATGGTGGAAAACGCAAACCCTCTACTGGCAAGGAGAAAGCTATCCACGCGATTCAGAGCGTTACCAAGAATTGTTAGATAAAGCCTTTAACGCTCTTTCCGAAAATTCTAGCTTTAGACGTGCACTTCTTGCCACACAAAATGCTACATTGACACACAATATGGGTAAGAAGAAAACATCCGAAACTGTTCTCACGAAAAACGAATTCACATCTCGCTTAACCGCTATCCGAAGCCGATTACAAAAAGAAAGAAAAGGACTAGAAAAATGGACAAAACAAAAACAATTGAAGAACTAGAAGCTTTTTATAAAGCATTCCTTACAGCTCTCTACTTCGAAAAATATGATGAACTTAATTATGAGAAATGTAGATGAGTTTTTATGCCTATCTCGGCTATGATTTAGAACTTGCATATTATGTTGGAGTATTATATCAGCTCAACATCCAATCTCTTTGAAATTATTAAAACGAAAGAGAACTGTAAACAAAATGAAAACTTACAAAGAAGCGCTCCAACAACTCAAAAAGAGTCCCTGGCACGAATTTCTCGCAACACAGTCCGATTTAGACGCCATTGTTGAGAAAAATCGACCAAGAAGCTCAATCGAAGACCATTTTTCCGAGGTCCGATAACGTTTTCAAAGCATTCAGAAACTCATCCAGAAGACATCAAAGTCATTATTCTCGGACAAGATCCTTATTACAACGTCGGTCAAGCTAACGGCCTAGCATTTAGCGTCAACAATAACGTTGCCGGGTACCGAGATCATTAAAGAACATGCTTCAAAGAACTTGAATCAGACCTCGGACCTAGTACGCACTAATCCGAATCTAACCGACTGGCACGAACAAGGTGTATTCTTGTTGAACACCGCGCTAACCGTCCCCGAAAAAGAACCCAACGCTCACAAAAAACTTTGGAAGCGCTTTACCGATGACTTGTTAGTCTACTTGACCCAAGTTAATCCAGACATTCTTTACGTTATGTGGGGCGGTAATGCAAAAGAGCACGGTCTGCGCATCGAGCCCAAACTTAAACGCAGTGATCTCATTCTTTACAGTTCTCATCCATCGCTCACTCTCAGCCCGACACTCGTTCTTCGGATCAAAACCGTTTTCCTGGGTTAATTATCAACCAAGATGTCAAAGAAAAGCACCGATTAAGTGGACGTATATTTTTAAAAAAGTTATTGACAGACGATCTGGTTTGTGCTATAATTATTAAGAACTCAGGTTTTTGGGGCTTCCTTCTTTCGCTCTGTCCTGAGTTCTTTTTAGTTCTCTATAATGAAAGCGCTTTCACGAATAACTTAAGCGTGCTACCGACATCGTTGTCGGTACCAAATCATATTATCATTATGCGCTGTGTTTTTATCAAAATGACTGACATAACAACTTTTTTGATAAATTTAAGAGCGCCTAGCGCTCTTCATTTTAAAATTTGAAAACGAAGTCGCTGTAATATCGTTTTTAAGGCAGCCGAGAGCGACGTAGGCTAGACTTACGGCTTAAGCTTTTAAGTCGTCGTATTCAGCGGAATGCTGTCTGCGCGGATTGAAATTCTATACCACAACAAACTGTACGCACAAACGCAACCGAGGACGGTTGCCGGCGGACTACGTCCGCACCTCTTCAAAAGCAGAGGGGCTTCGCCCGGACCCGACTTAGAACAGTTCGAGAGTGCAGAGCAAAATAGATTCGTTTGGTGAGATATATTGTGGTTTCTATTTAAAGAGTTACGTACGATGTACTTACTTGTTTGTCTGTTTTATGATCTGTCGTTTTAGTGCCAGATTGAATTTTTTAGTGCCACCCTTCAAGCTAATCATATCAATCGATTCCACGTTTTTGGCACTATTTTCTGAAAAAATGAGACTGATTTGTTTTCGATTTTTGAGTTTATAAACTATATCATTTGATGCACATAATATTCTCGGATCTATATAAACATTTTCGTCCTCGAAAATAATGTCAATTCAACGTCACATTTTTAATCGCATAAGTGGTGCCATTTTTGAACAAAGCGGTGCCAGATTCATCGAAAGTGGTGCCAAAGTCAAATACGCGTCAAAAACGCTTGTCATTAGTGGTTTTATCTATTATTTGTTTCTGTTAGTGGCACCGTTTAAGAAAAAGCGGTGCCACCTCTTTAACGAATAGCCTCAAACGATTACGTGCCATCTGGCACCACTTTTTAACGTTTTATCAAAGAAGTTTTCAGTAAACTAGCTTTCGAGTATTGCCTTTGTAAAACCATATAATTTAATATAACCATGTTTTTGAGATTAAACTAAACTTTTTCGACCCCCTAAAACGGTGTCAGAGCTATTTTTCAATCGAAAAACCTGCGCCGAATAAGACTTTTCGCTGGCACCATTTTTGGTGCCATTTGAGTGTCACCTCTTTAGTATCGATCATAACGAGTCGAAAATATTTTCAAAAGTGGTGCCATTTTGAACAAAGCGGTGCCGAATTCATCGAAAGTGGTGCCAAGTCAAATACGCGTCAAAACGCTTGTCATTATTAGTTTTATCTATTATTTGTTTCTGTTAGTGGCACCGTTTAAGAAAAAGTGGTTGCCACCTCTTTAAGCGAATATACTCAAGCGATCACATGTTCTCTGGCACCACTTTTTAACACTTTAACAAAGAACTTTTCATCGAAAGTAGTTTAACTCCACCTCCCCAAACTATATAATTTAATATAACCGTGTTTTAAGATTGATCTAAAACTTTTCGACCCCTAAAAACGGTGTCAGAGCTATTTTTCAATCGAAAACCCGCGCCGAATAAGACTTTTTCGCTGGCACCATTTTTGGTGCCATTTTAGTCATCACCTATTTATTATCGATCATAACGATCGAAATATTTTTCAAAGTGGTGCCATTTGAACAAAGCGGTGCCGAATTCATCGAAAGTGGTGCCAAGTCAAATACGCGTCAAAAACGCTTGTCATTATTAGTTTTATCTGTGTTTGTTTCTGTTAGTGGCACCGTTTAAGAAAAGTGGTGCCACCTCTTTAAGCGAATCAGCCTCAGCGATCCATGTTCTCTGGCACCACTTTTTAACACTTTAACAGAACTTTTCATCGAAAGTAGTTTAACTCCACTCCCCCAAACTATATAATTTAATATAACCGTGTTTTTAAGATTGATCTAAACTTTTCGACCCCCTAAAACGGTGTCAGAGCCATTTTTCAGTCGAAAACCCGCGTCAAATAAGTTTTTCCCTAGCACCGTTTTTGGTGCCATTTTTGGTGTCACCAGACGACGCCCTATTTATTGACTGAATTATCAGAAAATTTCTAAATATCACTCAATGATTTTTATGTTGACAGTTGATTAGTTTTGTTATATAATAAGTTTATACAAAATTGATAAAAAGGACTTTATTATTATGGTTCACCCACTTAGAAATCTCGATGGCGAATTCACATTCACACGATTCCGTTTAGAATTAGCCATGAAAGAAAGAATTTGATAAATTAGCTAAAAAGATGCGTTCAGCGACATATCTTATGGATGAAGCCCTCGCAGAATATCTCGAACGTCATAGTAACTATGAACGACATTGAGGGTGCGCTATGGTTAGAATTACTCCCAAACAAACTATTTATCGAAAAATTTAAGCAGAAATACAACGCTAAAACACTAACGTGATCTATTCGATTTCTTCGATTATATTTTATCTGATCCAGTACAACCGTTTGACGTTGATTCCTAAAACAATTGACCGAACACATAAGCCGAAAGGTGCGTTAGAGATGTAACAGCAATTCACATTACTAACAAAGCTATGCGTATCGGAAAGGCTTACCAACCGATGACGATTTTAATAAATTTCGATTTGAAACACTTGAAACCGTTTTATTGATTTTAGCATTCGTGCCAGTTGTACGTCTCGATTTGACGTCAAATAGCAAAACAAACAATCTTGCTGTGTTCCTTCTTTCGAACAACACGCGGGTACATACCAATTCGACAGACATGCTTCGACGAATTGGTCGTCACGATCAACCCTCATGCAGCAATATCTGCGTTCAATCGTGCAGTGCAGTAGTTTGCAAACAATCGCACCAAAAAACAGAACAAAAGCGAAAAGGTTTGGTAGTGGTCGGCAACGGCATCTGTAATAAAAGACTAAACATTAGAACCGTTTCGGCCTGACTACGTAACAACCACTAAAATCGCAACCGATTACAATCCAAATGCACAACTTACAACCATTACTAACCCCGACGGAACAACATGGGATGTCGAATCCTGGTTAAAAGACTTAGCCGGTAACATTTCAAACGAATACGATGGCGATACATATAAACTATTTTGGGAAATCATCGCAAGCGTAGTCAATCCTGACCAGGTCAACGCAAAAAGCTATTTTCTTTTATTCGTCTGTAGGTAACAACGGAAAAGGAACATTTGGGCAGTTGCTTAAAAACCTCGTCGGACAAAAAGAACTACTCGTCTCTTTCAATTCCTGCATTTAAACACGAATTTATGAAAGAACAGCTTCTTGGGAAAACGCTCAACATTGCAGACGAAAATCCTGTTGACATTTACGTTGATGATGTACAAGACTTTAAAGCGATGATCACAGGCGATGACGTATGATCAACCGCAAGCATGAAAAACCAATCGTCAGCTCAAGTTGAAGCCATCAATATCCAAATGCTCAACGGGCTTCCAAAAACACTGCGATAAATCGATTCTTTCTATCGACGTTTGATCATTGTACTTCAGTTGATTCATTTTACGAATAATGGTGAACGCCCATACATCGACATGATTATATGTACCATACTGAGTTCTCGAATACATTCTAAAACGAGCTCTCGAATTAGACCCTTTCACAGAATTCACAGTCCCATCACGCTCCGTTATCGCATTAAATCAATACAAAGAAGATAACAACTCCGCCGTAGAATTTTGGAATAACTTTGAAAATGAGTTCATCGGGATTTCCTCCCATCTGACTTTCTGTATAAATTATACGTAGCGTGGTTCCAAGATGAACATACAACTGAACGTGGAAGTTGTTTCTCTAAGAAAAACATAATCACATTCAAAACCACTTAAAAACAAACGACAGTGGGAGTTTCACGCAAATCGAGCAACCTGCCCAAATGCGTTACGAATCAGCGGACATGGACGCAGACGAACCTCTTATAACGGAATATAAGTTGACAGACTTCTACGATCCAGACTATAAGGGCTCTGACCCAGAACTAAAACGAAAATTTCAACGTGTCGAACGTGGTCGTGGCATTATCCGTGTCACGTCACAATCGAACACAACAAATAACATCTAGATTGGACAAGATATGTTTTTACACTAAACCATTTGATACAAAAATGTATGGTTGTAGTCGCTCACGCATTATCAGAGCGATCGATTTTTATGTCCAAACCAGACCAACGTACCCTAAAAACGTTTCTGACTATGTCGTGAGCATATTCGTGCATATCGTGACCGAATACTATCAAGAATGTTACGCCCGAAAGCTTTGTTACAATGGTCGTGAGCCAAAAAGCTTTAAAATCACTACAATAGAATATGTTCTTCTATTACTAAACATCATACCTCTAGCGCGAATAGAACATACCGTTGAGATACAGTATTCAGCTATCGAAAACCAATCGTTTGTATTTACGAGTTTTGACGAAGAATCACCCACATACGGACGTTACGTGCCGGCTCAAAAAACTCATGATGGATATCATTCGTGATATAGAACACGTTCAAAACAACTAGTCATTATCAGCACACCTACAAAGTTCTAACAGCCTTTGTTCCTCATAAAGAAGAAAACGTCATCGAAACCAAGCGTCCAAAAACACAAGAAAAACAACACCGTCATTGAATTCTTAAACGAGTTTTTACCGCGATTCAAATGGGACGTACTTCCAACAAAATTCCTTTACAAACTATATGTATCGTGGATGTCTAAAGGAATAACGCTAACGAAAAACCTGTCAAGAAATCAATCTTCATCAAATACTCAGCCGATTTCTTCAAAGATCAACCGGGTTGGAGCGTTCGTCTAGGTCAAGACGATAAAATCACAGTCGGCACACGTATGGATGCAGATGAACCGTTAATCACGGAATACAACCTAATCGATTATATGGATCCTAACTATAAAGGATCTGACGCGAAAAACCAACGTGCCTTCACGAGACCAAGAACTACTCGCGGTTACGCTAAACTAAAATACTCAACAACATAACTGTTGATTACCACCGTACGTCACTCTATAGACATCGTATAAACCTCTTAAACGCCTTCTGAGGCGTTTTTTTTATCGGACATCTATTTATATTCGGATGACTTTTTTCGCTCCCAGGGGCTCTTTTACGGACGTATACGAACACGATAGACGTTGCCGTACGCATAAACGCAACCGAGGACGGTTGAGGGCGGACTACGTCCGCACCTCTCAAGAACGAGACTACGCCCCGGACCCTACTTAGAACAGTTAGAGGGTGCTGAAAAGTTAGATGGTGGTTTTTAGTTATAATTGTTTTGTTTAAGATTCTCGTTTAAGAGCGCCTAGCGCTCTTCATTTTAAAATTTGAAACGACGTCGCTTTAATATCGTTTTGAAGTAAGCCGAATGCGACATAGGCTACCTTCGCGACTTAGCTTCTAAGTTGCCGCATTCAGCGGAATGCTGTCTGCGCGGATCGAAATCGCGATATGCCTGCGCGCGCCCGTAATAGAATATGCTAAACTACGCATATCTATCGAAAAACCTATAGCATTTTGCTATAGGTCTTTTTTTTCGAACAACACAAAAGACGCAATCAATTGATCACGTCACATTAACAACTTTTTAGATGCGCCTTCGCGCATCCGTAATGTAACACGATAAAATAACATCTATAAAGGGAGAACTCAAATGAAGATTACAATCAAACCACGCCAACATTACCAATCTAAGATGTCGCCTGAGGAACTGCAAGCGCATCTGCAAATGGCTCGTACAGGAGCATCCAAAACTAAAAACGGTAAAGCATATCGCCGTCACGACAAACATAAGAGAGGAAGCAATCATGACTACTAAAATTATCACTGAATTAGGCATCGGTCAAACCGTCGAAACAGAGTACTTCACACCAGGCGACTTCGCAGAAGTCACTCGTACGTCTCAGCATACGTTCTTTGTAAATGGCATCCGTACAGTACCTAGCGTCGTTAACGGTAACGGACGCGTTGAAGTACCATTCCAAGATCTTGTTACGATGACTGAGCAAGAAATCCTAGAACTAGCTTCTGTGCAAGTCTTCATCCGTCAGCAACGAACGCATTCACTTACCAGCCTTGCCGTTCTAAAGAAAGAGGCCTTCAAAATGCATCTTTACAATATCATTACGCCTGACGGTACCGCATCTGTCGTAGCGAGAAACTTACATGAAGCGTATGAGCTTGCGTACGCGACATACTGCGACGTAATCACCGTGAAGTGGGCTCGCAGACTATCTTGATAAGCAACCAAGGAGGTATAATATATGAGCAATAATCTTAAAAGCATTAAAACCGCTTATCGATCAAACACTAGTGTTCGTGAGCACGGCGGACGTCTCAACCAAAAACAATACAATAACTATAACCGCATGCCTGAAATGATCACTAACAACAATGATTACTATTGGGACAACGGTTTCCACAAACGATATGGACGTCATACATGGCTCGTTGAACCGGGACACGTAAGCGACCAACTACAAAACTTCACGTTAAAGTTCGATGAACAACTCACATGACTAACTTCTTTTACGACGGCATTTCTAAGAAAGACCTTAAATTAATTCGTCAACGTTTCGGCAAAGAACCAATTAATGTGAAAGGTTATCATCGTATCGTTAAAGACTACTCGTCATCGAGCCATCGATATACGTACATCTACATCGCATGGGTCGTAAACGACACCTATATCATCAACGATGTAACGACTTTGTCGAGTGCTTAAAAATCATTCTATAGAACCTCGTAACCAGTGCATCCCGCATCGGTTCTTCTTCTGAGCATCATACGAACGCACCATATCGAAAGAGCATGCCTCCGCATGTCCGTACTAGATACGATATAATACAACATAAAGGAGTTGCCAAATGAAATACTATGCGATCAAACCTGATACTATCACTACCGACTGGTCTGTATGCGAGTCTCTTGTCAAAGGCGTTAAGGGCGCACAGTACAAAAAGCTTCAAAAATGAATCTGACGCGCGTGCTTGGTTGAATGGTAATACAGAAAACAATCTTGATACAACTGTACCATGCATCCCTTACAAAAATGACATGTACAACTTACAGGGCGATATCTATGTTGTCGACAGTAGCGTCGATCCACTCACCGTCCGCACGAAGGCTCCCACCCGTGTCTCTGTTGACGGGAGCTATAACACAGAAACTCGTGTATATGGAAGCGGTATCGCATTCTTCGACCGCGACAACGCCGTCAGTGACACTTACCGCATGCACGGTGACAAATCCGAATACGCAAAAGCTCGCAATGTTGCGGGTGAGGTTGTTGCGTTTAGCCACGCGATAGCGCAATCGGTCAAACGGGGCTTATCAGAAATCACAATCATTGTCGATTACGAGGGACTCTTCCGTTGGACTGCGCCCGCATCTGTCATCGTCCGTGATAAAGCCTGCTGGGGGAATCGACTAAGTTCTCCTATCGCAGAGCTACATGACAGAGCACTCGCATACGCTGCTTCTCACGGAATCAAGCGCATCGATTATATCTGGGTACGTGGTCACAAAGGATATCTATGCAATGAGCTTGTGGATGGCCTCGCTAAAGAGGCGTGTGGGGTAGCCTCGTAAGCGAGACTCGTAACCCGATGCTATTGCATCGGTTACACTTTCACGAAATCATTTAAGAGCGCCTAGCGCTCTTCATTTTCGAATTTGAAAAACGACGTCGCAATCAATATCGTTTTTAAGGCGGCCGAAAAGCGACATAGGCTGAGACTTACGGCAAGTTTTTAAGTCGTCGCATTCGGCGAAACGCCGTCTGCGCGGATCGAAATGCGAAACCCACTGCGCGTAACCCAAATGATAAAGGTAAACGCGATTAGTTACTAAGACAACTCATTCGAGTTGTCTTTTTATTATAGCGATAAATATATTGACCAATATGGCATCATCTGCATATGCTCATTCTTTGTTTTAGAAAAGGATTGCTAAAGCAATAATGGTGATAGTTATGTCTAAAGAAAATATTAGTTATTTGGATAATATATTTGGCATTGTATGAAAATCAGTATTTTCATTAGAAATGCACAGCTGACGCTGTATATATTGGGCGTGGTCATGCGGATCGATTTTTGGAAATCCATTTTCAATGCATTGTGAAGCGGATCGAGAAAAAGTATGCATTGAATATAGAAAATAACTTGCTGATAAAATCAAAAGATCCATGGTTCCACGAGACAAGTTAAAAATTTGAAAAGATAAAAAGTTGCTTGTTTTTTGTTCAGACGGCAAGCGTTTGAGAAAAAGAAGGTGCAAAGATGGTGCCATGGTCACATCTTGCGCGCCGCTGAATATCTAAATAAAGAATGAGTTATTAAAACTCATTCTTTTTCTTTTCTACTTTCACGACACGCCTTCGCACGTCCGTTTTCTGACCGAAAACATATTTATTAAAGGAGAAATCAAATGGAAATCAAAGAAATTCTTGCTCAATTCGAAAGCGAAACGTGCCGAATTCACTACAGATCTTGCGTGTCTCGAAAACCTCGAGTAAAGACGTCACCGAACTCTTCCGCGCCTGTGAAAACACAACACTCGTTTTGCTCGACACAGACGCTGAGAGCGTCAAGACCGTATATAGCAAATACGCAAGTGTAATCGAAATCTTGAAAACTGGCGTTAACATGAATAAAGAAGACATCTTCCATTTCGCTGAATATCGCATTGACGGGAACCATACCATCACTAAAGACATCTATGAAGTTGACGACAAACATCAACTTCCGCGGTAACTATTGCTTCCATCTCACACCGATTCGTTCGATTTCATGGAACGTGAAAACGAACTACGTCGGCGAAACTCGCGGTAAATCTCGTCGTTCTATTCCTCTACGTGTTAATCAACCATGGAACCACAAACCCGGCTCTAAGCATACATTCGTAAACGCGGAAACGTTGCGCCAAGAAATCATGGTTCAGCTAATGGTTGACGCTAAATATTATGCCGTTATCGACTACTTGAGCGAACTTGAACGAGTTGAAGCTGATATGAAGTCTATAAACCGTTACGTTTCTCGTGAAATGCATGTCAACTTAGCATGGCGTGATTTGCTTAGTGCAAAATCTATGAAAGAAATCAAATCGACCAAATGGAAACGGATTTGTGCGCTGACGGTCAATGCTGGTAAAATGAACGTGTTCCAATTGAATGCCATCAAGAACCTACGTCCATACATCACCTGGGAACAAACCGACCGTATCATCCAAGCTTTGCGAAACGGGTCTGGTTACTCAACAGATCCGCGGATGTTTGCCGAAATCGTGTTCCCAGCACTAGCCACCGACAACGATGTACGTTATGATATTTGGGACGTGCTTAAGATGTCCAAAGACTTAGGACGTCGCGTCGATATCCATCCTGTCACTCGTGCAACTGTCACCAACTTGCATGACCGCATCATGGTTGATCACCGTGCTTATCAAGCCCGTCAAAAATATTCAGGCGAAAAGAATAACTGCAAATCGCAGACGTCTTCCAACCGATTGTTGACGCTGTCCGCGATGATGAACGTTTCGAAAACCATCACTCTTGCTGCAGAGCTGATTCGTGAGGGCGCTGCGATGAACCACTGTGTCGGCTCTTACGTTGAAGCTGTCAATAACGGGCACTGTCTCATCGTGCGTGGACGTCTAAACGATGAACGCGTTACGATTGAGTTCAAGTATGATCGTAAAGAAGAGTTATCTTCGCTCAGCAGGTTCAAATGAAGCACAATCAAGCGCCGTCCCGAAACTATGAACGACGTTTACGACTTATAGTATCATCAACGATAAAGAGTCGAGTTACGCTAAATATGATTGGGGCTATCACGGAGCTCGTCGCGTCGAAAGCCGATGAAGCTGACTTCGTGTTTGCCGTTCTAAGACCTACAGCTGACCTGCGCTGATGATTTTATGTTTTAGAATCATTCTAATTTATAAAAAGCACCCTTGCTTTTCACATTTAATTCGAAAAATATTAGAGAACCGAATTATGTCATTACACGAAGTCACCAACTAAAGCCATTATTACAAAAATCAATAACGCAACAAAAAATTGCGTTATTTTTCAGACCCACTATACAGTTAGGCAGTTAAAACCGTCACATCTGACGATAAAGAAACTATCACAAAAGTTGTTGAAGACTTTCACACGGAACTTGCAAATACAGTCGGCGTGATTGCATCAACAATAACCATTTACGAAAATGTCGCTAACGTTGAAGCGTTGGTTTTATGCTTAGAACTACTATATAAAGACAAATTTGCATCTGAAAAACCAAATCGAAGCGTCATCTCATCGCTTCAGAGTCAAATCAATGAATCTTACGCAAGCGATACGCCTGTTTGGGTGTCATTCTAATCAATATAGGAGAACGGAATTATGAAACAACATCTATCCCATCAAACATGCAATACTTATTCGAAAACGCAAATCATGTTCTTTCTCAAGAGGATTTTGATTTGTTAATAAAGAAGCACAGCCGTGCTCATAACTTAAACAAAAATAACGGCGCCATTTACCCTGGGCTCACGCGCGCGGCTGTTGTTTGGCTAGAGCAAAGCCTACCTCGAACAAACACCCATCAACAAACAAGCTTTTGATGAGACCCTCAACCGATTGTCTGAGTACAAAAGCCATGCTATCGCTAAAAATTAAGGAGAATACAACATGTCAAAATTATTGTAATGACCTATATCGATAACGATCCAATATCACCAACTTATAAAGATGAATTGGTGTCCCACGGTATCGATATAGTTACATGCCAAACTATTATTTTTCCACAAGAACCCCTAATCAGATTTCCATGTCACTATGATTTTGAATTAGAGGAATATGTATTAAATAATCAATGAAAACGGAGAACTAAATCATGTCAATTTATGCAGATATCAAGTTTAATATGAAGGATGGCTATCCCGAACCAATTCTCTATCATTCACAATGTGGTGAATTCGAGACGTAGCCATGGAACTCAACAAAGCTATACAATAGAAAATATGGACTCGACGGATGGTCTCAATCCATAACGTTATCCGGCGAAGAACTTGAAGAATTTGGACTATTCTATGTAGAAGTGACCTATGAGTCTAATAATTTCTTAATTAAAGATGACGAACACGATTGGTCTGACTTGAGTTCCAATTTGCAACTATTACGAGAAAGGGAAATTCACTATCGACGATTCCAAAATTGTGGGCTATAACTGCGAAGAGGCTCAAGCGTTCATGCCATTATACAACCTATATCAAGATTGGGCATACCAAAACGCTCTCGACGGCGACGTTGACATTGAAACTAACCTACCAATTTTCAAACGTTACGTGAAAATGACCCTCGAAGGCAAAATGTTCTTCGGCGTTCAAATTTCAAAAATCGAATCCGTGACGCTTGAACTTGGTTGATACACCACCTATGTGAAAAGCACGTCTGCTTTTCATCTTGGATTCTGGAATCAGGTCGCCATAAAGAACAAATAGGTACACCTTGTACGTTGTGGGATAGTTACTCACTAATAGACGTGCAAGGTCAATCCTTGAACCCAGCCCTCTCAAGTGCGGGGAGAAGCACTTGACGCAGCCATTATGCGAGAAAAAAGAGCAGCAACAAACAATGGGATAAACGAATACTGTGAACAAAAACCGTTAACTAGTTGAAAATCAACACGGAACAAACAGCAGTCTTTCGCCCCGAGCTCAATGGATATGCCAGAGAACTGGACTGGGTTTTTCCGTTCCTAGTCGAAACGGTAGGGTCGCCTATGACCAACGGATAACATCAGGCGGGGTTCACTGCCCGAGAGACAACATTTTCGAACCAATCGGTCGAACGAATAGGTGCAGGTTTGGCTAAACGTCGTTTCCCTGGGTGTCGCAACGACACCGAAAACTTCCTTTGATCTCCTTTTACGCCTCATCGAGACTCCTCGATGGAGTGATTCTTTGCGTCGGACCTTTGTCCGACCAATCACTAGTTGAAAATACATCTATATTAAGGAGATAAAAATGAACCTTAACGAGGGTGAAAATTACTCGAACAAGAACAGGATCAAGAAATCATTGTCACAGGGCATCAGAATTCGAGCAAGTGACGAACCAATAATCGATCCTGTTCAACAACATATACTCAAATAAATGGCTAAATCTAAATGCGAGCAATAATGATTATTTCTTCAGCATTTACTTTTCAGCCACAAAATTGACAATCAATATGTTTTGTTTGAACAAAATAACTCACTTTTCACAAATAGAATCGACATTCATCAATATACATTTGATGATATCGAAGACGTAATCTTGCACATCGCTGAAACATTAACGGAAAATGCGCCGATTTGTGCATTGGGCGAATATCTAGAATTTGAGTAAAGAGAAACATCATGAAAAATCTTAACCGAAAGCAGAAATCACAGATTTCTTAAACAAATACTGTCCCGAAACAACGCTCACATGCCGACTTGGCGTTATGTACGTCAAAAAAACGAAGAAATTGGAATCTTGCGAAACCAACGGCTCAAACGTATCATTGAAATGCATCGCTTACGAATACGCTTTCGTTAAACATGCAACTGAAAAATTCGAGGCGCATTGAATTCCCAACGCACATCTATCGCACTTACACAGAACCTGGCGTTGAGTTCTCATTAGCAGGACAAGCAATCCAATGCGACGCTTACGTAGTTCTTGCGCGTGACGAACAAAAACACTTCGAAATCACGTTGGACAACGGTTTGCGTCTCTGCGGAGAACAACAAAGCCAGCTATTTCGATGACATCTACCGCGTAACATTAAGTCGCGTTGACGGAATCGATCCATTGGACACTGTTGAAGATATCCAAGAACTAGCGCATGACTTGAGTCGACGAAATGTTCGAACAGTTGTCTGAATATAGCCATCCAGAAGGAAGTAACCATGGACATTTGCGATTACTGTCACTGTAAATACCCTATGTCAAAATTAAAACTGACCTACGCACCGCAAGTTGACGAGGATCTCGATCTTTGTCCAAACTGCATAAAACTCGCATTAGACGAAGAACTAGAAATCTGCTCTTGCGGAAACCTCATCAATCCAAACTCAGTACACGGTCAAGACGGATGCTGTAGTAGTTGTAATTAAACCCATCTAAAAGAACCACTCTTACAGGTGGCTCTTTTCTACCCGACAGACCTTCTGATATGGTCGACACCATATCATTTTCTGTCATGAATTTTGATTTGGAGGTTTTGTTTATGACTACTTTTAAAACTGCGACAGAGGGTCGTTGCGTGATTTCCTTGACAGGTCATCGCCCAGACAAGTTAGCCGGTTACGACATGACCGATGATTTCTACAATCGTCTGCGTCAACGTCTCATTCGGATTATCGAGGCGGAGTCTCGCGCAATATCCAGTTGTCGAGTGCCACTCCGGTATGGCATTGGGCGCGGACACTGTCTGGGCTGAGGCAATTATTGCCTGTCGCGAAAAATATGGCAAAGATCGCGTGCCATTCGTTGCGGAAATTCCTGATTACAAACAGTCCGGCAGATGGCCTCAAAAGTCTCGCGACAAATGGTCTGAGTTGATGCAACATGCCGACCGCGTCAATCAGTACGCGCCGCAGAATAAGGGCAAGAGTTACGCCTATATTCTCAATCAGCGCAACATCGGCATGATCACGGCCTGCGATATTCTCATTGCGATCTATGACGGTGTTTCTTCCGGCGGTACAGCCAATGGTGTCCGCGACGGCAGACGTCTGAGCAAGTGGATTGTGACGATTCCGCCACAGTCCATCTAAGAAGAAGTACTCTATTGAGTGCTTCTTCTTTTTTTCTCGTCGGCGATGCTTCGTCATAGAGCCTCGTCTGCGATGCTTCGTCAAAGAAATTCGTAAACGAAGCCTCGCAATAGAAACAACCAAGACGAATAACACTCGCGCGAGCCTCGCGCTCGAGCTCCGTGCAAGCACTTCGCCACCGTGCATCCTGCGAGACATCGCGCTCCCGCCTCGCACCGTATTCACCGTATCGAGTTCCAGTATAGCCACACGAAATCGATCCTTCAACAGTTCACGCGCCCGCCCAGCGTTCCCAGGCGAACGCTCGAAATACGCATTAGACATACGTCGTAATGCGTCTAGAGACAGGACTTGTGGGCGGTTCCTGTTGCGTCACGATTTCTAGATTTCTATACATATTTATTATACCGTAATCACGGTGCGAGGCACTGTCCAGCCATCTATCACGATGTAAAGCAAGACATCTCGCACGAATCCACTGACGCACGCTCACGCCGAACGATTACTTGGGGAATTATTCCCCGCGCAATCTTATCTAACTAAAACGCATCAGACATTCGTCGTGATGCGTCTATGAGACAGGAACTGCGTGAGGTTTCTCGTCAGCGTCTTCTTGCATGACAATCGTGCACGATGCCCCCGATAGACGGACTGGACAGAAAAACCGCAAACGGTATACGTTTGCGACTCACTCCGGCGAATCCTCACCTCCGTGAATTCGTTCACGATGCTCACGCTCACGGTACACTGCCCGCGAGCTTCGCATTCGTGCTACGTCAGACGTAGCATCTCGGCTAAAGCCTCGCACAACGTCCTCGTAGTCGACGCCACGTCTACGTTCCGTGGCGTGTTCACGCTACCGATCTTCGTGACCGTCCCGCGCCCGCCCTGTAAAGACCACACTCGCATTAGATATTCATCGTAATGCGCCTATTGGGTTGTTGTTGCGGGCGGTTCCTGTCACGGTCTCTGTAGCGTTCATGGCGCGAGAATCTCGCTTACGATTACCTAACCGAGACACCGTATCGTATATTTATCAACAATCCTCAATCGTTTTCTCGCGCACGTCCACGCCGATGCAATTACTTAGGAGTTATCCCCCGCGTAAGTGCATCTAACAAAAAAAACGCATCAGACATTCGTCGTGATGCGTCTACGATAGAGACTTGCATGGAGTACTTGCTCGTCACGATTGAAAAACCAACGATACGAAAATCCATACCTATATTTCAATCCGCGCAGACGGCATTTCGCGAATGCGACGACTTAAAAAGCTTAAGCCGTAAGTCTAACCTACGTCGCTCTCGGTTGCCTTAAAAAGCAATTTAATTGCGACTTCGTTTTGATATTATATTTCAACCATGACAAGTAAGCACCACGTCTCTCACAATTATAAGTATAACATTTTTATTCTAAAAATGCAAATAAAAAAATCGATACCTATCAACGGGTTACGGCATCGCACGCGGATTCTCGCTGGCGAGACACCTTGTGTAGCTCTCTTACGCATTACTACATAATCACTTCACGATTGTTGTTCGGAAAGCGCTTCCGCTTTCCGTTTTCAAAGCATGTCAAAAGCGAACTATGGACAAGCCTCAAACGCTTCTCTCACAATATCTCCATTTTTCATCTCATCTCCGCATAGAACCACTAGTCTCTCGACTGGTGGTTTTGTGTTCTAACGAATATCACTCGAAAAACTCTATCGAAATCCATCGATAGAGTTCTCTTTAGAATCTCACAAATCGAGACCTCGTGGACGTATCCCTGCAAGTGCACGGTATAATTAGCTTGATCGGGACGTTCGGACGAACACCCGTGGTCTTACAACTATTACAATGTGCAAAACGCTCACGCCGAACGATTACTTAGGGAATTGTTCCCGCGTAATCTTATCTAACTAAAAAACGCATCAGCAGGGGTCTTTCACGGTTCAGACCCCGTCGTGATGCGTCTTGAAATAGGGAACTGCGTGAGGTTTCTGCACAGAGACAAGCGAAAGAAGATTTTTCTTAAAAATCTCGTCAATTAAAAATCTTCTTTAGCTCTTCCCCGGCCTCGAGCAGGCTCAAAGAGCACTGCCGGTCCTGGTCCGTCGCTAAACTCTTCTCCGTCGAGTGGCGAGGCCACTCCTCTCGGAGACTCCACTGTCTCTCCTCTGGATGAGATGCCCTCGTTCCACTCTCGTACGGGGTACCCCCTCCCGGTATCGCCTGCGGCGTCTCCGCTTGCGCTCCACTGCCCCACGCTATCGAAACAGTGCTTCCGTTTCACTCTTCATCTCATCCCGCGTCGTTCCCGTCACGTGTTTCGTCCGTATTGTCTATCATGAGCTTCCATACGAGATTCCTGCAAGAAACTCGTCCACGAACTACTTTTACAGAACTTCGCGATAGAATCCTCGCTACCTGAACTCATATAAGTGCACAATACAGTTGTTCGGGCGAGTAGTCTTGCAGTCCTTGCAACTTGTGCCGTTCGAAACGTACACGCCCCCTTTTACATTAACTCGCATCAGACATCCGTCGTGATGCATCTTATGATAGGGTTCTGCGTGGAGTTTTTTCACAGACGCACACTTCAAACGAGCTTCGGCATCAGCAAGCTGATTGTCCTCGCGGCGTTTTCCGTTTTCGCGCATTCTCGCCTTACAGCGGGAGATTCGCAGCTCCTCTCAGCTGACGGCTCGTAGCTCTCAGCGTTAAACTACCTCGCCTTCGGCGAGGACTCTCTCGCCGCGTCTGGCGCTCCGAATTGAGCGCTGGCGATCGCGTCTCGGCGCATGTTCTCGCCCGTATTTTCCGTATCGGCTTCTCATAAACTACAGTTCGCACTAACCCTATAAAAGATTAACAATGTACGTTTATCAAGACGAGACAGCAGTTCGTAAATCATAACTCGACTTTGAAAGGCTACTGCGGATACCCTCTCAGAAATCAGCTTCAATGAGCGTCATTCCTTACTTTTGTTTTCTATAAAAATTAACATTCGTATTTAAAGCAATGTCTTGTTTTTAACCAATATCGTATCGTTTAAAACGGATGATTCATTGTTATTATGAGTTAAATAAATACTTCGTTAATTTTTATAAGACTATTATATCAAAAACCAAATTTTTGTCAAATTATTTTTACGAATTCGCTTTAAAAATATTTAGACTATTGCGCATCTGTTTCTAACACTGTAGAGATACATCTGTCATGAAAGACTTGCACGGGCGTCTCAAAAATAAGCTCAACAATGACTTCGTGCAGAACCTGCATCTAAATCGTGCAAGTGCTACAACAGAAACTCGCTTATTTGTATTTCGAATCATACATTCAGTTGCGAGGGTTACACTTGTCTGTCGTGCATTTGTTTGCTGTTGCGTCTACTTTTGCGATCATCTTGCTGTATGACTCTTAATCGTACTTCATGCACGTATTTCGTGACAGTGTGTCGTGATAGTATCTCGTCACGCATCTCGTGACAGTATTGCACTGAGGAGATGATTCGTTTGCGAGGTGTCGCTTGAGATGATTCGCTTGCGGGTGTCGTATCCGAACTTCGCTGGATACATCGCTGGTGAACTCTCGTTTACTGGGAGTTTACTGGGACGCACCGTCCTTCTATTGAGTGTCGCATCCAATGTTTCGATTACAGGCGTCGCTTGCGAGCACTCACGGTTACTCAAAAAGTATTAAAAGTAATAATCACCTTTGAGATCAATTTTAGAATTTTTCAATTCAAGGTCTAACCGTTAACCTATTCCACTTCAATTCATCTCATTTCGACAGAATGCCACACAATCAAGACTTATTACTGAAGTTTCTAATCGAACAAGACCTTAAAGGGAGATGCCAAACTGTCTTGCGTTCATACATCTTTATAAGGCTGATTGCTTAAAGAACTCATTTAAAGGCGTCTTTAAAACCTTGTCCACGTCTCGCAATAACGAATGAAGCTCCGACGTGAACATTGAGTTTCATTCGTGGACAATAACGTTCTTTTGCCAACCAAGACGTCCACGCTGGATTGACTTTTCTTACATAAACTAAATTTCGAAAGGCAATGCCTTCGATGAAATTACTAAACTGACGATAGGCTAAAGAGTGTAACATTTCGTTGTATTTATGACCTTGTCTTGATTCTGTTTTAGCCTTTTTCTTTTTGAAATCCAAATCTTCAATACAAATATCTTTACCTGTTTGAAGAGCAATGTCGACAACCTCATTCACTAACTTTTGAAGATCGGTTGTTGTCTTAGAACCTGATTTAAACCGATACGGCAAGACTTGCGTTCGTAGAAGATGACCGTATTCATTGGTTTCTGACAATGTCACGAAACCTTTGTTAAATCAAGCCCAATTGTTCCATAAGACGAGCGTGTTAAAAACTCATCATCTTCGACATGAATCTCAAAGGTACAATATAAATAAAAACGATTTCGTTTTTTAATGATCTTATAACTGAGCGGACTATAACCTTGTCGTAAAATCGAAACCAATTCAGACTTATGGTGTCGGAAATAGACGCGTCCAGTAAACGTATTTATCTTCTTTACTTGCGTTTTTGCAATCTCCAAAATCTTTTCGCAATTTGATGTCAAATTGATTGTTTTTCGGATTATAAGCTTAATTGGAGCATTAAATTTTGCGCTTTTTCGGATTTCGAGACCAACGAACGTCATTTGACTGTCTCGTTGTGCGACAAAACGTTTATAATCACGTTTCAATAGAGTATTTAGTTCCAAAGCACAACTTTAAACGTCCCGACTCAATTTGATAGATTACGTTTTCTAACTTTTGTTTTAGTCGATTCAGTTTATTCTTTTGTAACAATCTTACATCGAATATTTCCGAGTCGAACGGGCGAACCTTTTGGGTTAGCCTTTTAATTGAGTAATGCAATCGTCACGTTTTTAGAATAAGCTTTGGAAGTACTTTGGTTTCTAAATGTTCGATCTTTTTGTTCAAAGCTGCTTTTTCGGTAACCTTTAATTCTTTCAAAGCATTTAATCGACCTTGAGCATCAGAAATAATAGAATTTGCCGTTCGACATGTAATTCCATATTTGTTTTTGAAGATACGTATTATATTTAGATTTTCAAACGTTTCCGCGTTTTTAATAACTTGGAACGTCTTACGCATAATTTGGGACTGACGTTCGACGATCATCAAAATATTCAATTAAATCGGCATTGTTTTTCTTCATGTAATTGGGTGAAAACCGTAAACTTGCGTTTATGCATAAGACATCCTTTCGTTTATTTTAATATAACGAGTATATCATAAAACCGAATGAATGTCAAAGAAAAACACAAACAAGCACTAAAAGTTTACATCAATTTATGACTAATTTGAAACTGCTGACAAACGCGTGCTTCTTATCGTGCTTCTTTGGCGTATCTCGTTTGCGAGGCGATCTAGCCATGCTTCTCGAGGCGAGGCGCTTCTCATCATGCTTCTCTTGAGTGTCTCGTTTACGAGGCGAGGCGTCAAAGATTAATGTTCGAGGCTCGCCTGCGTTAGCCGTGCTATAATATTATAGGTCAAACGGGCGTCAATCATTAGGGTCTGCGTCTTCACGCAGACCATGTTCAATCACGAAATAAATAAAACTGGATCTTAAATAGATTCCATAGAAAAAGGAGAACAATCTCATGGCATTATTTAGTGAACTTACACCTGCTGGTAAAAGAAACGCATCACTGCGATTCAAAAAGAACTAGCAAGCAGAGAATTGCGTCAGGAATTGGTGCAAATCGCTATCAATCAAACGCAACGGCAAACAACTTCCTCCAAAAGTCACTCCCGTAGTGAAAGACGGTCAAGAACTCGGAAATAACGTACTATTCCGCGTACGTCGGGCTGACTTCAAATGGTCTATGGTTAATGGCGTTAAAACGATCGTTCCATTCGGTGACGGTCTTAAAGAAGGAGAAGAAAAAGTCTTCGGCAATGCGTACCGCTTCGTACCTGCCGGAAACGAAAGGTCTTTTAAACTTCTATTCAAACTTGAAACCAGGCGTGTACTTCAATGCAACTACACGTACTGACCGCATCCCTACAGACAAAAAGGGTAACGAACAACCAGCAGACATCTTCGTCTACAAAATGTTTGTTGTTAAGTCTGAAAAAGCAACAAGGTAAACCCATACGCTCATCTCGATAACGTTCAAGAAGAAGCGCATGAAGAAGTTCCTGAAGTAGAGACACGAGTTTTAAATAGTAAAGAAATCTCTATCGAAGATCTTCCATTCTAATTCATCTCCCCCACCTCCTTATAAAAATAACCCTCACGCAATCGCGTGAGGTCTCTTCGGAGAAAACACATAAATCTGAAAAAGCAACAAGGTAAACCGTTACAAACATCTCGACAACGTTCAGAAGAAATTCGTAAAGAAATCGGTTGAGCGTACACCAGTTGATGGACCGTTACTCAAAAAGTGCTAAAAAGTAATAACAACCTTTGAGATCAATTTTAGAATTTTCAATTCAAGGTCTAACGGTTAACCTATTCCACTTCAATTCATCTTATTTCGACGAATGCCACACAATAAGACTTGTCATTGAAGTTTTCTAATTGAACAAGGCCTTAAGGGAGATGCCAAACTGTCTTGCGTTCATACATCTTTATAAGGCTAATTGTTTAAAGAACTTATTTAGAGGTGTCTTTAAAACCTTGTCCACGTCGCGCAATAACGAATGAGCTCCGACGTGAACATTGAGTTTCATTCGTGGACAATAAAGTTCTTTCGCCAACCAAGACGTCCACGCTGGGTTGACTTTTTCTGACATAAACTAAATTTCGAAAGGCAATGCCTTCGATGAAATTGGAAAATTGACGATAGGCTAAAGAATGTAACATTTCGTTATATTTGGGACCTTGTTTTGATTCCACTTTAGCCTTTTTCTTTTTGAAATCTAAATCTTCAATACAAATATCTTTGTCTGTTTGAAGGGCTAAGTCGACAACATGATTCACTAACTTTTGAAGATCGGTTGTTGTCTTAGAACCAGATTTAAAACGATACGGCAAGACTTGCGTTCGTAGAAGATGACCATACTCATTGGTTTCTGACAATGTTACAAAACCTTTGATTAAAGTCAAGACCGATTGTTCCATTAGACGAACGTGTCAGAGAGTCATCATCTTCAACGTGAATTTCAAAAAGTACAATACAAATAAAAACGATTTCGCTTTTTAATGATCTTGTAACTGAGGGCTATAGTATGACGCAAAAATCGAAAACCAACTCTGACTTGTGATGTCGGAAATAGACGCCCATACACGTATTTGTCGTCTTTACTAGCATTTTTATAGCCATCAAAGTCTTTTCGCAATTTAATGTCAAATTGATTGTTTTTCGGATTATAGTTTAACTGAAGCATTTGGTTTTGTGCTTTTCTGATTTTGAACCAACGAAAGACATTTGACTATCTCGTTGTTCGACAAAAACGTTTATAATTACGCTTCAATAAACGTTTGGTTTCAGCTATAATTTTAAAACGTCCGATTCGATTTGATAGATCACGTTGTCTAACTTTTGTTTTAATTTATTCAGTTTATTCTTTTTAGCAACAATCTTACGTCGAATATTTCGAAGTCGAACGGGCGATCCTTTTGGATTAGCTTTTAACTGAGCTATACAATCGTCACGTTTTGAAATAAGTTTTGGAAGCACCTTATTTTCTAACTGTTCAATTTTTTGCTCAAGCTGTCTTTTTTCATAAACCTTTAATTCTTTCAAAAGCATTTAGTCGACCTTGAGCATCAGAAATAATAAATTTGCCGTTCGACAAGTAATTCCATATTCGTTTTTGAAGATACGTATTATATTTTTGATTTTTCAAACGTTTCCGAGTTTTTAATGACTTGGAACGTCTTACGCATAATTTGGGACTGACGTTCACGACGATTATCAAAATATTCAATTAAATCCACTTGTTTTCTTCATGTGATTGGTGAAAACCGTGAATTTGCGTTTATACATAAGACGTCCTTTCTAATTGTTTTAATATAACAAGTATATCATAAATGTGAATAAAAGTCAAAGGAAATACAAACAAACGGAAAATTGTTGCGATCCACGGTCACAGACCGTGCGCGGTGAAATTCTACGTGCGTGGCATCGACCGACGTCGAGCCATGTTCTACTCTGTCGCTGAAAAGTGGCATTTCTGTTACTCCGCCGGCCGTCAACGATTGACGCTTTTGGCCTGGTCGCTGACGCGTCGCGTTGGCGACACCTACTAAACACGTTCATCATTCAATCAGCGTGCCGAAACTGTTAGATGTAGGCTGCGTGGATTGAACAACGCCATTGCTCTAGCTATAGCACGCACATAGTGGGTGTCGCGAGCGTAACGCTCACAACCGAACCTTTTTCATTTTACCCTTTTCATGTCTCCACATGAAGAGGGTCTCTTTGTAACCATTATTAAAATAACATTCTTTTTCTCCTGGGATTTTGAGAGTCGTCTTCGTGACGTCTCTGTTTTTCTTTGCAATTCTCGCAAACGACATTCGATCGACGAATCCGATAACGTTCAACGTGATCGATTTCTTCTACGAGGACATGGCATCGAGTTTCTGCTTCAATCTATGCCGTGTAAAATAAAAATAGCTATAAAACGGTATCTTCATACCGTTCATGTTCTTTATGTAGCTAAAACGGCTTACGCCGGACTCCTGATGCCTTCGCATCAACGGGTTCAAATTTGAAAAATTAAAAGATTAGAAAGGTTCGGGATACAAACATCTCGAAAGGTATCATACCATGAACAAAGTTATTTTAGTAGGGACGTACTAGTTGAAGCAATCGAGTTGAAAAAGTTGGTGACAACCAAAAATCAACAGTACAACTCAATTGGCGGTGAGCCGCAGCTACAAAAGACAGCGAGGTAACAAAGACTGTTTCCTTACCCTAGTAGCATGGGGTAAAACGGCTGAAGTTTTGGCAAGCATGACTGCGAAAGGTAGCCTCGTAGGTATCGAAGGCGAATTGCGCTCTCGTTCATACGAGAAAGACGGCGTTAAACGCTATGTCACAGAAGTTCTCGTAGACAAAGTTGATTTGCTTGAATCAAAAGCGCAAACAGAAGCACGCGCTAAAGCAGCTCAAGCGTAATCAAAAAGCCTCTTTTCATTTTGAATCTCCTAAATTACCCTAAGCGAATCCGCTTAGGGTTTTTTTATATAGAAAGGAATTACGTTATGATCAATCAAGAACCGAAATCATTACAAGCATTACTTCTCGCCGTCTATCTCTTAATCAGTATATCTAAATTAGCTTTCCTGACATCGGCAATCTTCTTACTCGCACATCATCAAACAACTATAGCTACTTACTTCTTAATAGGATCACCTATCGTGTACCTCTTGCAGGTCTCGCGGAATCCATCATTCTCATAGCTCGACTGGGTGCGTAAATAAAAAGCAATTAATCACTAGAAAGGAATCATCATGTCAACTTCATTTCTTAACCGCGATTAAAACCAGAGATCTCGACATCAAAAACAATCCCGGGGCTCGAGTCGCTTTGATCGCCTCGATATCGAACAATTGTTGACGTCTGAGACAATTCACAAACAACGTCAACGTTGATCCATCAGTGTCTCGCGACGATCTCGCAAAAGCATACGTTGGCGTCTCGCCTGAGAATCGCACTTTTTCGACGGACATCGTTCAAGAAAATCACGAGTGGCTCTTCTGCGCATCAGCCGTGAATAGCCCAGGCGTATTCAGCATCGTCAGAAACATTCGGCTCGATGTACCCGCAAGCGAAAATTCACTTGTTTGAACCTCGTTAATGGACACATTACCGAATCACGATTAGTCTACCTCGACGAAAATAAAAAGCCCGTCTCTATGACGATCAACGTCACCGACGAGCCTTCATCAGAATCCGAAGTCGAAACCGCTTTCACGAACAACTTCGGCGAATAATCTTGAAAGAAGGTGCACTCAATCGAACCATACGTCCGCGAGATTCTTGATAATCTCAACGTAACCGAGGACACAGCCCGGAATCTCGCGCAAAACTATAGCCAATTTCGTGACCAATTCACCACCTGGAAAGTCTTGGAATATATCAAGCAAACGGCTCTCGGGGTTTCAATCGCATGCGCCATCGGAATCGTATTTCTCGTGCAGCACCGTGAGAAAATCTCTAGCCTCGAACTCAACCATTCCAACATCACCATGGACACTCGCCCGCGATCACTCTTCCAAGTATATCTAGGTAAAATCATCACGATCTTGATTATTGCGGTAATCATCTGGGCGCTTGCATCTGTTATGATTTACTGGCTCGTGCCGGATCTCACGTTTTTGCACGAGCTGCTCAACAATAATCACTAGAAAGGAGCTCGAATCATGCTCAACGTCAACGTTTCTATCGACGCATCTACGAAACATCTCGCCTGCGAGGATCTCTACAACGACGAGTTCGAAATTAATCGGTGCAACACCGTCGGACTAAATGTCGAATACGCAACTCATTGGTTAGTCTAAGGCGTGCCGTCGCACGCGCATTCTCTAGCACGAAAATTTATTAAAGGAGATCCGACATGGACAAAACATCAAAAATTACACATGCTAGTATCATCGCGTTCGTTGCGATCGCTCTTACGTTCTTCGCTGTCGTGCCTTCGCACGTATCTGCCGATAACAGTGCCCCAGAAACAACTGCTACTACGACCGGTAAAGCGTTCGGACAGTTAGTTCGTGACAGTTTCACTGTTGGTGACTATCCCGTTACCGATGCGCGTGACTTAGAAATCCTCCGCGTCAACATCTACGACTTCGCGGTCTTCGAAAACACGCCTAAGTCTGATTACCATTGGGTGTTCGTCATCCAAAAGGTTCGCTCCGGCGTGGCGGCGACAAGATCTTCTTCCGTGACACCCACGGAAAATCACAGATGATCGACATCAACAAGATGAACGACGTCGAAATCGATGTTGCACCAGTGTTAGAGTCTGATGATATGTCAAACTATTTGAAGATACATGCATTAGGGATAGACCTCTACATAGTTTTAGACCGTACTGATTCCGACTGGGCTCTACGGTCTAACTACTTAGCAGTATAATATTATGGGAAGGACACCAAAAATGATCAACCAATTCCAAACTATTGCGAGTCGCATCCCGAAAGTTCTTAATCGAATCTCGTGCGACATTCGCTAATCATACCATTCGCCACCGAGAAACCTTTTACCGTACCACGATAATCGACTCAAGTTAGTCGTGCCTCTTGATAGAAACACCGATATCACCATCACTCTCACGCGCACTCGCGCGGAAAGCCGCATCAACTACAACCCGGACGAAATCCTGAAATATTACCGTAAGGCGTCCATCACAGTCGGTCCACGTAACAGCAATCGTTGCTATCACGTCAACCTACGATTCTGGAAAGGCGAAATCGTGCCACTGAAGTGTGACATGAACATGACGGCGAAGATCGATGAGAAGCATCACGCGTTTCCGCAGTTCAACAAAACATCCGTTAACGAAGCAATTAACCGTGCACTCCTCGCACAACCCGTCGCCGACACTGAATATCCAACCAACTTCATCTTTTTAGGAGGTCAACTCATGCGAAAATTCATTAATCGTCTCGTCTACGCGTCACACCTATACGGACGCTATCCCGAAGCACTTCTGGCAGATTGCTTAATCATTGCCTATCTAGCGCTACTCCTCGTCGGCAACATGGGCGTGCCTCTCGCAATTATCTCGGGGATTGCACTTGCAGGATACGTGAGATACGTCTATCGAAAAATCACGCGATGAGTAACTCTCGCACGAGTTTCTTGAGCGAAACCTATATCGAATCTCTATCACGATTCGGTGTAGGTTTTTTTTCGTGCACGAATTTCGCCCGCGTGGGCTCGTGCGAGCAATCTCCCCACATGCGCCTGCGCGCATGCGTTCTCTAACGTGAATCTATTACAAATTCTAAGGAGAAATTCACATGAAAAACATCACTTACGCATTTATCGCGTTTCTCGTCCTCGCTGCTCTCTCAGGAGAAATCGGCGCGTTTATTATCCCACTTTGCTTTTTAGCAATCTTCTTTATCGGTGCCCTATTCCAAGCATGCGGGGATATGCGCCGCGCAAGAAGACTCGCTGAAGAGGCTAAACTTGAAGCTATTCGCGAACAAGAACATCAAGCCTTGCTCGAAGCGCAAAAACAACAAGCGCATCTTGAGGCATACAACCGTATGATCTCAACACCAAGACACCAATAGGAGATACTAAAATGAAATTCATTCTGACATTCGTCCGCGACCGCGTCGACACATTCACCTACGAACTCTTCGCCGAATCTCTCGCTGACGCTGACCGTCGTGGACAGACTTGCAGAACTCTTCGACGCAACATTAATTGACGTCTATCCAACATGCTAACCTATAATATTATAGGTTAGTTTTTACTAGAAAGGAATCGTAAAAATGACAGCTTACAACCTCGCCGTCTATAGTGCGCTCTATGGACCAATCGCTATCGAAAAAGCCGATAGTAGAAAGACCTACTGAATAAAATGGTCGACTACATAAAACAATATCAGGCTAACGCAGTTGAACGATTTATAGATTTACTACGCGCAAATGTTCAAAAACCCGTCGCTAACGCAGACTCAATCGTGGACGGTCTCATCGACGTCGATTTCATTCATGTCACAACCACCCTGAAGAACCACTAGTCTTCTTCAAAATTCAACAAAAATTCGTCAACCCGCAAATCTCGAATTCCTATATCGGAATCGTGAAAACGGCGAAGAATTCGTAATCTTCGCTAAAAAGATTAAAGGAAAACTAAAATAGAAAACACCTGAACAACTAAAACAAGAATATCAACTATCTGAATCGAAGTACTCGCACTGAAGCGATCATCTTAATCGAAAACTTCATCGAACCCAAAATCGTCAGGGCTGTCAAAGACTACAAAAACGGTACTCGCATCCTCCTCGCTAGAACTGGCAGTCGTCTCTATTCAGACACATAAGTACGATAAACCAACGCCTCTCGGAAATCATATCGTTAAGAAATGTATTAGCATCTTTGAGCGATAACGGTTCGACGCGTATATCGACGAATCCGAAGACATCAACACATACCTACAAATCACGTGGGATTAACCACGTCCCCTCTAAATTCACTATTGGCTCTCGGCTACCCGCGAGCATTTTTGAATTATGATACATGAAAGACAGTTAAGCTGTCTAGATGTGCTGCGTACACCGTTGCCTTTCGTAGGCAACTTATTCGAATCACCCTGCGGCGAATTGCTGTAGGGTATTTTTCATCGACCACTATACAGTCATCTCTATCAAAATACGTGTGAGAATCTCACAACAGAAAAATCGCACTGATAGTTTTGTATTTTTATTCTAAAAATGCTATAATTGTAAGTGGGTGTTGGATAAGAATGAACCAGTAAAATATAACTATAAACGATGTCGCTTTTATTATCGTTTTTAAGGCAACCGAGTGCGACGTAGGTTAGACTTACGGCTTAAGCTTTTAAGTCGTCGTATTCAGCGGAATGCTGTCTGCGCGGATTGAAATGAGGTAACTGACGAGATTCTCATTACATCAACACTCTAATCAGTATCTTTCGAGATACTGGTTTTTCTTATACGATATACCTGCACGTAATTAGTGTAAGGTGGTGCGTCAGTCATACTAGTGCGTGCACATCCGTTGAGTGATTCTCTAAGTTGCACAATAGAGTGGTGCTGTATAGTGAGTTTCGTGCACGTACATCGTGTAAAAAGCGCACGGGTTCTTCTCTTACGAGGCGAACCTTTTGCACTCGCTAATTGTAAGTCTCGTGCGACGCACAATAGACTCGTGCAAGAAACTTCGTTTCCGTGTGCGCTTGCGTGCGCGTCATCGTGTCTCTCCTCTCGCATCGTGCACGATGCTTCGGTCGAAAACGCTGAAGTGACCTCCGCCGAGTACTCGCGTACTAGACTTCGGTCACGTCTCTTACGAGATACCTCGCGCACATATCCCCGCGCCCATCACGCCAGCTATCTCCGTGAGAGAGCTTCGTGATGAGTCACTCTGACGGTGATCGCGCGGTTCCCCTACCCGCCGTCTGTCCCGTATGTGTCTCTTGACCGTGTGGTGTACACGTGAGTCGGGCGAGAGGATACGGGGGAGCCCTTCGATACAGGATTTCGGGACAGAGACTCGCGACAATGGACACTTGCAAAACACGCACAGGGATACGCTCACGGAACTCGCACGCGCATGTCTTTCGCGATGCCTCGCTCAAGAAACGCTTACGTGCTAAATGCCAGCAATCACGTGAGTTGTGCTCCTCAGTGAAACCTCGCAAGTGACACTCTCACGAAGTCTCGTGGTCGTGTAACTGGCTCGTTGCGTCTGCGTGTTGCGGTTGAGAATGTCGCGTGCGAAGGCGGGCGGGGGAAGAGCATAAGACGATGTGTGTACCGTCGAAAATTTCTGTCCAATATTTCTGTATAGAAACTCGCCCCAAATGCACAAAAAAAGTGACACGCTAACGCATCACTTTAAAGAATTAATCATCGAGGAGTATCAGTAGCCCATGAACACTAATCCGACTGTACCGAGGACAGGCCAACAACACCTTATGATCCTCAATCTGCTTCAGAACCCATTTCTGTACCATCATTGAGCCATGTTGTCATCTGCGCTTGACCGCCGTGATTAAACCAATAGACGTTCCAAATAACAAGCCCAATCATGATAATAGTAATAGCAATCCGAAATATCAACGAGGATATCCTTTAAGTCAACAGTAATCATCATAATCACCACATCCTATCAAATTGATACTTCTATTATAAACTATTTAGAGAATCGTATCAACAACAAATTGAGGCGTCACTCGACCATTCCACTCATTAACACCAAGCGTACCCGTAAACTCAACAACGGATCCACGTGGTCCACTCATCACTTTTTCAATATGCGCCTTAGTCTGATAATTCCAAATCAAAACATCAAACACACCCGTAGCTAATTTTAAATGTTGCGATTCAGCACCCATCGTTTTAATAGCCTGCAACGTGCCCAACTCAATACTATATTTCACTGGAACTCTACCAAACCCTTGACCGAATGGTTCGAGTGTCGCAATATAATCACAATACTCTTGCACAAGACCTGCATCAGAGTCGTGCACTTCAATCACATTAATCGAACCAGGCGTCGAATTCAACCGAGCATATTCTTCAGCGAGACCTACTTCATGAGCCAACGCAATTTTAAATTCATGCAAAAATTGTGAATAAATAACACACCCCAGAGCTCCAGCATGTCCACCCCACGAAACAAACCATTCGGGGTTTCGACTATGAATTCTCGTCATCGCATTGCCCATATGGAACCACTCTGGCGCACGACCTGATCCATGTAACATATAGCCCGGTTGTACGTAGTCATCAGGTACAAGCAAACCATCGCCTGTAACTTCATATGAAAACACAACCGCCGGCATATCAAACGCCCCGTCAATTGACCTGCAACTAATCCAGGATAACCAATACCCGCATCAATCACAGTAACCATTGAATCATAACCTGTCCACTGAGCCATCGCGAGCGACTCAACGCATTCGATCTATTTTTACGATGTTCGTTAATAGCCCACAATCTCTCGCATGCTCTAGATATCGTAACATCATCTTCCATGAACACTTGAAAAGCATACTTCGACGTAGAGCATCACTCGACGAGACGCATTGAGCATTGGACTGATATAGAATCCAATCGTATCTGCATCAATTCCGTACTTCAATTTACCGTTATCTTTTAGTTCTTCCAACAACGCCCAAAGACCCTTGAACAAACGAAGATATTCTTTTGGCGCAGAATTATCCACATAAAAGTTAGACAGATACGACACCGTCTCTTTAACCAAGAAACGATTCTCATCAACCATATCCATCATATCAGCAACCGCAGAAATACCGGCAAACGGATACAACGCGTCCACCCACACACGCTCTTGATCAGAACCATGTTGCTTAGCATACAAACTCATTAATTTATACGCAACTTCACCACCACAAATAGCCTTAAACGGGTACGTATCATCATAAAACGAATTCGGATCCACAATCACATCCGCTTCAGGTTCTTCTTCCACACCCGGGTGGTGGTCTGTAACTAACACAACTAAACCTCTCCGTTTAGCCTCAACGACACCCTCATACGCCTTGATACCATTATCAGTAGTAATAATAACATCAGCGTCAGGCATCTCAGACAAAGCTTCATTGAGACTCTCTACCGAAAGCCCATAACCCGTAGCCATTGTGGGATAATATATATGTACATCCGTCCAACCTAAAACATAAAGAGCCGCATAGATAATCAAACCAGACATTACACCGTCAGAGTCATAATCGGGAATAATAAGTATTTTCTTACACATTGTTTATGCAAACAATCAACCCATTCCTGCGCACGATGCAATAAAGATCCATCATGCCAATCAGCAACAGTGGAATTCGTTAACGCATGATACCGTTCAGGTGTCATTTCAGTTATTCTGTTAAATTCATCAATTAATCGATTCGTCATATTTATCTTTCTAAATGTCGTCCAGACGACATTAGCGTAACAAAATAATTAATTTTAAAAATGGTCACGCTCGTTCTAAAAATACAGTCTAATTATACTCATAAACAACTTAAAAATGCCAAAATTTAGCGCGTTTCGCGCTCATTTTATCGTCGACAATCGACAGTATTTTTGGTAAAATATAAAGTAAGAACACTCGTCAATAGAATAGAATCTACATTCTATTCATTTTCTATTATAGAAAAATCATGATGAAACCTATTGAAGATAGGTTACGTTAAAATCGATTTTACAAACAATTAAGAGTGTTCTGTTTGAACACTCTATCTAGAAAGGACATCAATGGAATATTTAGTATTTGACAATTTTTGGGATATTGAATCCTTTGAAAATGTATATACGGTTGCTTACTACTATCCATCTCGAAAAGCACTCGAAGTCGAATTTATTGATGATGACAACTTAGGTCTAGCAAACCCGCAAGTCCAATACACCACAGCGAAAAAACTTGTAGAATTCTTCAACATCAATCACGAACTCGATATTGACGCCATTCGATTTATCAACTTAAAAACAGTAGCCGGTGCCGTCAACTATCAAACGTTTCGGTGTTGCAACATCAGATACATTGATCGACCGCACAAAAATCCCAAATCAAAAATCATTAATCGCAAGTCAACACCAATATAGAATTCTAAAACCACTAGGGGAATTCGCAAATTGGGACGAATACTGGTACTACCCGGTAAAAGACACAGACCGCGATTACGATCCAAACATACACGGTCGCTTCTTCGGTTATAACTCAACCAACTATGATGAAACCGTCATCGGCTGTAATTCACGAATTGTTAGCCGAATTAAACGCAGTATTCTCAATCAAAGCCGACAAATCTATCGAGCAAATGATTCAAGAGCATGCTGAAGAATGGATTCGCTGACGTCGTGCTCGGTATTACAGCAAAACGTATTCGTCAAACAATCAACAATCCTTTGTTCGATGATTACAAAAACAATATGCCTGAGTTCTTACAATACGAAGACGAAATCAATCAGTGATGGTAATACATACAAACGTCGTAATTTCAACTCAGACCGAAACGCAACCCGTCGTGCATGGCGTCAACAAACCGCTTTATTGACGTATCTCGATTGAATGAAAAATGTCGAAAATCGCTTTTGAAACGTGTCATGTCATATCTAGGATTAACAATCAAAGAAGCTGACACATCTAACAACGTAGTCGTTAAAGACTTAGGGCAGATCTTATCGACCGTATCATCTATAACGCATCCGACGTAGTCAACTTGCGATATGTATTCGAACACAAAGCATACGCCGTACCTTACGACTTGCATGGAAAATTGCTCGAACGTTATCCTCAAACAATTTATATGCTCAACGGCGACGAAATCACACCGGATATCGATCCATTGAAGATTCGTACAAATCGTTTGACTTAGATTCAACATCTGCAAAATTCGTAGAGTTCATTGTATCACCATATAAAGCATTGACTGATAACGAAACTGTAAAGCTACATGTATCCGTCTCAAATCAGCAATCAAACGTATTAAACGTCTAACCGGTAAAACGATCAAACAATTCGACGTGTTAGAAGAAACACACAAATGGTTCCTCAAAAACGTAACCGACGACCCAACAACAGAAGCATATCAATCATGGATGCAGGTTTATAACTTCTACGACTCTATTCGAGGTAAAACTTCAACTCTGGTAAACAGTACCGTCAAGGCTGCCCACACGCGAAATTCGACGAACGCACAAAATCACCACAATACATTACCGGAATTAATGGAAAATAGCAATACAAACGTACTCTCATTACAACCGTGACCTAACTAAATCATCATGTTACGCAACTATGTCTATCGGTGGTATTCACGGAGCTGAAATTCATCAACGTCGTTATAAATACGATTGCGACGTTGAAATTCACAACCGTAAAGTTCAGCACGTCGAGAGACGCGACCGAAAACGGAAACCGTCAAAGAAGCGCTTAACGACTTACCGCTAAAGTGACGATCACCATCTGGCTGAAGAAGTAAGAGGTTCGTGATTTCATTAAGAATCGAGAAAACACCAACCGTGGCGAAAAGAATCCAAACGAACCATACGGTGAGTGGAAACTTAAAGAAAAACCCGAATTGTTCTCTCTTAAGAAACGCCAAAATTCCGATCTTAAGAAATGGGATCTTGCTGAAAAATACAAATATGTATCAACCGGTATGGCCAGCACGAAGACTTCGCGTCATACTATCCACTTCTTCTATCAATGCTCTCAGCATTTGGAAAAGCGATGGCTCGTGGTTTAGACGAAAACGGTGAATACATTGACGTTTACTACGAATTATTCCAAACGCGTCTGACTGAAAAGAATAAAGCAAAACGCCATGCCGTTGTCAGACGATGTTCGAGATTAGCCGACATCCACACAACTCTTGATGAAACTTCTCATCAACGCGGCATCAGGTGTCGGTGACGGAAACTAGATACAAATCTTTCGAGATAATAACAAGTTATCGCACGCGTATCATCGGACAACTTTTCGAGATTATCGTATCGGCTCAAGCCGAAACGCTCGCTGATGCAAAAGTACCATCAACAAATACGGATGGTTTGCACAATACGAACATTTCGCCAGAGAAGAACAACAAAGTATTATTCGACACGGTTGCCGATATGTATGTCGATATTGAACCAGAAGTCTTAACAAACTTCATCTCAAAAGACTCAAATAACTGCACGTGAAATTCATATCAGCAGACATCGGCGAAGAAGAAATCGCGGCCGCAAATGGTGGGTCACTAACAGCTTGGCGAGGTCACGGCACCTGTCAACAACTTCTAGCTCACCTGGCGATCGTCGACCGAATCCTCACGCTGAATATTTGTGGAGAAAAACGACTGCGAATAAACACACTTCGATCGTGAATTTGCAATGACATGACAACTGTATTGATTTCGTAAATGATCATCTCGCATCAGACGAAAAACGTTTCCGAACTTTCTCTCGTTTCTATCAATGGATCCTAGCGTCGAGTCCAGCACCTCAACGTTATCTATATCAAAAAGAACGCAGGTGTAAATGAGACGGACCGTGCGTTCCAATGCAACACTATAACCGTGGCTTCCTAGTGAAGCTGCAAGCTTCTTAAACAGTTCGTGGAACTCAAAGGTCAACCGCAAATCAAGAAACTTGAAACGCTCGGCGCGGCAAGATAACAAAACCAAAAGTTATGGACGCGCCGGAAACTCCCTAGACGCCGTTGAAAATTCACAAAGTGAATGGTTGTTCGCTACAAAGAAAATCACTATTCAAAAACAGTTAAAGTAACGGCTTGGATCCAACATGACCGTGCTTATCGACAACGAAACACAAATCAATAAATGTAAACCAAATCAATACAACGAATTCGAAAGCCGACTTTATTGAACACAAGAATGACCACGAAGCATATCTCGACTCGTTCAAGATAATATCTGAAAGTCTGCAACGTCCAAGAAGAATTCTGTGAATTTGATAAGAAACCAATGACTCGTCTCAAGAAACTTGAGAAAGAACTCGCTAAAAAATAACATGAGGTAACAAACATGGCAACAGATAAAAATTTAGACGTAATTACACACAAACAAAAACTAACTACGATGAAAACCAAAGCTAAAAATTACACTCAATTAACGTAAACGACCATTTCTTTTGTAGGGTCTTCTGTTTTGCTTTTACTAAGCGCCATTATTTTAATTTGGCTCATTTTGAGTGTAACAGGTATCATCCACAACGAACAAGTTCGGAAATTTTTCAACAAGTTCAACTAAAAATCACAAAAAAAGTGGGTATTTTGAGACCCCACATGAAAAACCTGAATTGGATACCTATTGGGTCACCCCAAAGTCAGTAACAACAGGCGATTTCGCTTCAAAATACCCAAATACCCATTTTCTTTATATATTATTATTAAAAAAAAAAATAAAGAAACAAAGTGATATGAAATGATGTGGTTTGAAAATACCCTTATATATGAATTTTGAACCAGGGTAACCGGGTATTTGGGTCAAAATGAACCGGTAAGCAATTTCACAAAACTGCGTAACGACAGCGTTTTTCGACTTTTGAGGTCGTACCCAGTTATCCAAAAGTGGGTAAAACACCTGATCCGAAGGATTTGTACCCAAATGAAAATTCAAAAGAAATGAGGTGTGCAAATGTCACAACCTACAACGTTTATCGCACGATCACCCGTCAACGATAAATACGAAAAAATACCAACTACGTTCAACAACAACATCATCAAACAAGAAGATGTATACATGCCTATAATATCTTCGGAACAGGATCATAGAATTTGTTTATTAAAAGATTTAAACTTACTAGTAGATTTAGGTCTTCGTAAAAAGCATATCTCGATTACGATCCACTCTTTTTCGATCGACTGAATATATCATCACCGTTAACCACCACGGCGACCACTTAGAACCGTCAACACCGTTCTAATACGTTGAAAAACTATCCACACATCAAAGTAATTATTTCAAGCTTCTTGTGGAATTATGTAATGTCACCACTCTACAAACCAACTCGTAAGAACGGAATTTCTACATATCCGTATCAACCTAAATTTGAAAAATACAAAAATAGATTCATTGAAGCAAAACCTCAATGGTTAACACTTAATAATTCTCAAGTGGCGTTACTTCAACCACGAACCATCAAACACGGCGACATCGTAAACATTGCGTTAGAAATTTACCATCTAGAAACAAATCTACGAATGCTCTACTGTACCGATATCGATAACTTAAAAGGCGCAACATCATTCATCTCGGTATTAAACACAACCGAAACGTGAACGGTCTCAACCAAGAACAACTCTATAACGTCATGCTTCGGAAGCCAACTACACCGAAGATTGTTGGAATGGCTCGAAACACAAAACAAGCAATCGACAACGATCCCACCACACCAGACGACTCTCACGACGGAACAACGTCTTAGTTCGGTGCAACAACAACCGTCGACATATCTCCGAAGAGGAAGCACCACCAGCCGTCCAACGTATGCTTGATTCTCAAGGCATCTTCGACACTGCATCCTCTCAGTATGCTTTGGACATTATTTCAACAATGATAAATCAATAGCACCCAATCCTCCGATTAGGGCGCTTTTTATTTGGACATCTTTCAAGATTTGAGCTAGTACTTAGTCTTGTCTCGAATGACACAAAATAATATAGGAAAGGCAGAAACAACTATGCCACAGAAAATAAACGTATTGCAAACACATTGGTGGTCTTCGCAGCAGGAGACGAATTTTATGTTAGAGGGTGGCTTTTGATCAGTTTTCACAAACAAACGCCCACGTAAAAATTCATATAACGCAACTCAATATGAATTTCTCATCATCACTTGCTAAGCTCGACGCAGCACATCCAATCAAGTACACGTAGATAGTTCACTTCCACAAGCTGGAACAAGATCGTATTCATGTATGGCTGCAACCAATACATTTTGAATGCGGCAACCTGACAAACAAAATCCAAGGTCAGTTAGCAAAATTTATTTGTGCTCACAGCAAAGGCTGTTTCGTATCAACACCTGACTTCAACGATTACAACGACGTAAGTTAAAAGTTGATCCAAAATCAATGATTCCAACATTGAAAGAATCAGATAACGGTTATGACGATTTACGAAGCGAAACGATCCAGCTCGCGACACAAACCCTGCATCACGCGTAATCATCAACAACGTTTACGAATATCGTGGACCAAGGTCAGTCAACAGGTGTCAACCGATGGTGTCCAATACATCTTGTATCCAAAAGACATGGTTCCATTCGCCGGCGCGCATGAAGTCTCAAATTGAAAAGTACCTGGTGTTCACTTCAACGGAACCATCCGCCGTATCAGTAACTCCTGACCGGCACCAGCTCAACCAGCTCCTGCAACAAATACTTTCGTGGCTCAACCAGCACCGGCTCCAACACCAGAACCAACCCATCATTCGGAGCTAACCCATTTGGTGCAATTCCAGTGAGCTCAGTCCATTTGGCAACTCCACAAGACTCTCCATTTTGGAAATAACTAATTAACTGAACTAAATAGGTTCCGGACTTTCTCACGACGTCAGGTCTCAACAATATAGACAAGGAAACAAACATGGTATTTGGACGGAAAGACGACGTATCTCGCGTCGTTCCCCAACAACCACCACACGTGGCTCCGCAAGCAACCCACTGAATAAGAAAATTGCAAACGATGAATCCTGGTCTGTATCTCGACACACACAACAGTGCCTGTAAACTTTAGGACTTTACAAGAAACAGGCTCTGTCGTAGGAGTCTAAACCTCGACAGCAACCTGTCTCGTAACGGCTTCAAAACCATCGAGTCAAAGATCCAAACTTTGCTATGGTTAACCGTATGTATCGACCATCAGCTCTGGTAGAAAATCGTGTACTGATGATCGACATTGAACCAAAAGAAAAGACGAAACACTCATCATGGTAGTCTTGCTTTTCCGCCCAACATGCCGAAACATCTAAAATGGAGGTCTTCATCACTAACACAAGTACCCGAAGAATTCATCAACGATGGAAAACAGTTATATTTTCGACACATTAGTTCAACAAAGAAAAACAAAGAAGGCACGTGTGAATACTTGTTTAACTGACACAACATCATCGCCTCACTAAACAAATGTTCAACAAAACCACATAACCTGATTTTTCGGAAAAGGAAACTCACGATCGGCATATGGCTAGAATGTGTTGATTGATCACCTAGTAGAAACTGATAAAGACGCACGTGACAGACGCTTTACACTGAACACGCACCTGAATTCGACAGGAAGCTAAATCTGCTATACATGGATTACATCAATCAACAACTATCGAAACCCGAAGACGCACCTGGCGTGCGGACATGTTCCACGACGTCATCAGGAACAACGGTTTATTGATAATATGTCGATGAAACACAAAAACCCGACTCATTCGCCTCGAGAATCATCTCCACCCTAAAAATTCAATCGTCAATTAATCAAAACCGCACTCATTAATCAAACAAGATAATGCTATGGGTTCAACATATCACGAATCAAGCGATCACTCATCAAATGACCAAGAACGATTTCTATTTATCTCGCTTTACAAATACGCTAAAGAACTATTTCCGGTATCGAGATAAACATGAAGAGCACCGTGACACTGCCCTGGCTTCTATACCAAAGTCGCCAAGCCTCATTATTACATCAAACCAAAAGATCAAGCAAAAGGAAGCACCTGAACATGCCGGATTTCGATTCCATTGAGACATTGATCGAATGCCCTGCATGAGTTCTTATGCAGAACTCTACGAGGCACTCCCGACTTGAATATGTACCACTCATCACCCAACATTTACGCTAAAAACAATCAACGGTTCCATTCCAACGATCTCTTCGAAAAAGAACACGAAGAGATGGTGAAACCAATGACCAAAGACCTATCAAAGAACAACATCATCAGCATCATCACTCGAACCACAAGGTACCACTATTATGCCTGTAATAGCAAAAGTGCCTGCACAATATCAACAAGAACCACTAGAACAAGCGTATATGTTCGTTCAATATTATGATAAAAAGCACAACTCTTTTCACACAAGACCAAAGTATCGAACTATGCCTGTCAAATACCTGAGATCTTGTGGGACGATCCTAACTTATTAATTGGAATTTACGACGGAAAATCAAAAATCCCGGACGGACAGGTGTTCATTTACAAAGCACGATTTTTCGTGCCTTCAAAAACCAAACGAAAAAGAGCCAATTCTACGACAACTAAAACAAAAATCTTAGTATCTTTGAGCAAGCATTGTTGCGTTCCTCAGCCTCAATCTCGTACTCATGACGATTATACTCACGAAGTGTCGCACAATACCTAGTTTCTGGGCATTCTCTGCCGTGACTATTATTGGTACATGGTATTCTTACATCAAGATTGCCAAATACGATGGTCTTCAAGGAACGAGAAAAGCATGAATACAAGTGCGGTTACACTCTTTAGCCACATTGCAGTATTATCGGTTTATAACAGCGCTATCGTTCTTATGAAATTCGAATCACAGCCTCAAGCACAAGAAAATCAGTACAATTAATAATCTCGAAGGAAAACGAGCGCCATTCTAGTTATTTACGCTGCACAGTTCTCGCACCAATCATTGAAGAATTGTTGCTCGATACATCATTCCAAAAGTATTTTCTGATTCAACGCTAAAGAAATTGGTTTTACTACATGGTATAGGATTATCTATTCATCCTCTTACACGCACCAAATGGTATTTCCGAGCAGTGTCTTACACAGGAACAGGGTTTAATGTCTCACATTTATGCGTTCATGACGATAACATCAATGCGAGTATCTTGACACACATCACATGGAATGGTATAGTAGTTTTATTAATCGTTAGCGTAAGGAAAAGTATGAAAAACTATTATTCAAATTGCAACAGTTTAGGACCAGGCATTGTTTGCATACGGTGGTTAATCATATATGACACAATAAACCAATCCAAGACATTGTTGTTACAATCAATACATCTTTTGGATCAGGCATCTAAAGTATACTCAACCGTAAAACTCTCAGGGCAAAGATCAAAACACACCATCAAAGATTTCAACAAATCGCCAGCAAGGACAATCGATAAAATCCTGTATTGTATATTCTCTACAAAACAGGTGTGAGAATTGTCAAAAGATGTTCCTTTCATCGAACAAGAATTCATCAAAAGCTACCAGCTGAAACTCAAAGCCACGTCTATTACGTGAACGCCCAATCAGACGATACGAGTTAAAAGGAAAAATACAACCTTAAAAACAAATACAGCCGTTATTCTTGAATTAAACGACGCGGAAAACACTCACTATATACTCCACCAACATACAACTCGTACAGCAGAGACCTTCGCTCAGTCGTGATCCAATACGCAGTAGCGTAACCAAATTTTCAAACGAAAGACAATCGTTCGTCTCTTCTTCACGACTTTCAGCGGAATCGCCCTATATGTAGTGTGCTACTGTCTCATTTTCTATTATACGAAAATATTTCAGCGAGCATCTCACGCCCAACTATACATATACACCAATCCATTCACGGCGGCGACACCCGTCGTCCGAGCATCTATTTTATTCTGAACATCAACGCCTATGCTCTTAGGCGCACCCGGTATCGGTAAATCATCAATGCTTCGCGCACTAAGTCAACTTCTTTGACGCTGAAGTATTCGCTATTCAAATCAACTAATTAGCCGATCGTAGTGACTTAACAGTCAACGAATTGATAAAGAAAACATACAACTCAAGCAGGGATATTGTTGAACGTTCTAAACTTTCATTCTTCCCATTAGACTATACAATTCAACAAGCAATCGACTATGCTGTTGAAAACCCAAATAAATTAAGTATTATCTTCCTCGATGAAATTAACCGTGCAAGTAGCGATATTACATCAGCCGCACTTTCACTAAGTACAGAACGTACAATCGGAGGACAAAAATTCCCTGAAAATGTACGTATTGTCGCAGCAGGTAACGATGATGAAGGTAAACGCTATCGCTCTCGACTCAGCATCAGTACTGCTCGTTTCATCAAAGTAACACCTGACTGAAACCTATTAATGAATAATATTCCGGATCTAAATCCATTCATCAAAGAAGTCATCACAAGCTTCCCACAACTTGTCGAAAACTATGGAAATCTAACAACACAATCAATAGATCCAGGCTGCTCATCTAACAATGACCCGTGACGATGACGATGAAGAATCATCTGAATTAGATTTTGATATGGATGAAGACGGATCACAAATGTGCGTACCTCGCACAATTGAATATCTGTCAAAATACTTGAATGAACATCTAATCCTCGAGATAACAGCAAATCAGCTGCATTCGTGCAAGCTTCATCCAACACATGGAAACAATGCCTGGACGGAAAACATTGTTACAAGTCGTTGTCGAAGGATCAGAAACCAATGATTTTACTCAACAAATTGCTTCGACAAATGTCAGACTTTACCGTGATTTTGCAATCAGCAACACAACTTCAACAATCACTTAGCAGTTCGCCACTCATTCGACAAAGCATCATTCATGCAATTGCAACAACCGGCAACCGACGGAACATCCGTTATCGATAGCTCGATGCTGATACACGTATCAATATTCTCACATCGTTGCTCATCCAACAAAATGTAAATCAAATCAACGATAATGCTCGTAAACGTACAATCAACAATATCTTGTTGAAGAATGACCCACTACCATTCGCAATCAAAACAGCTTGTTCCAACTGCTACAACGATCCGACAGGCTGGCTTAAATGGCAATCGACGAAGTAGCATCGAATTCAGCAACACAGCGTTTTCTGACATTCTTCCAACTCTAACACAAGCTGTAAGTTACCAGAAAGAAAACCGAAATTAATAGATAAGGAACACCGAGCAACCCACAATTCTATTCAGGGCTCGGCAACCTGATAGAAATCAACCATGATGAACCCATCAAACAACAGCAACATCGAACCAATGATGCAAAATGTCAAGATTTTCGATGGTTTCGCGAACATGTCTGATGAATTATCAAACGCCATTCAAGACGGCGGTTTAATGATAAAGTCGACCTGGCATCTGATCAAGAACTGCGTGAAATTTATAATAATTAACGCTATTCAACTTTAACGATACAAACTTTATTAGATGACCTCTACGGACTTCAAGTATTAAACGCCAACCAATTGCCACATCCATTCAACGATAAAAAGCAAATGGTGATTGTCAATCGAAGATTTATATCATTCGTCTACCAACAACCTCTACTCAAATGGGTCACGGTGCGTGAGTTTATTCTTCGCGAGCTCTACGGTTTCACTAAACACGTAATCACGGAAACGTGCTGTAGCAATTAACTCCAGATACAACGAATGGTAACTTTATAAAGAAACCGTAACGCAACAAGCTCAAGCATTAGCGATCCACAATAATCGCAAAGCTTCCTCATTAGTTAACGTTCCTGTTTGCTGGACAAATTTCAATCAGTGATTCTCAAGAAAATATGGCAACGAATTCATTCGAACACTGCTTATTACAATTCAAGTGAATTAGAGCCTACTCAAAAACTGTTCCCATGTCCAACAACATTAAAGCACAAATCATGCCGGCCATGATTGTCTATCTCAATATCAGAATTATGAAGGCAAACCCTGTTGAAATTGCAATGATTTGAAACAAATCCAACAGGCAAGCATCCTAAGTAAATCACTCAAGATGATTACATCGCAACGTTTAAGAACAGCTCAATCAATCGTTCCTAAGAATCACTATCCACAAGCAAACAATAAAAAGAGCCATATTGTTCGTCGTCAAAATAGAAAAAATTTCAAGTAAACCCTGTCACAAACGACAACTTGAATGGATTATCAAACCACAAAATATTTAACAAATCGACAATCAAAACGTATAAAAACAAACAAAAAACATTTATGAGACCAAATCGACGAACCATTCGATCCATCTTAATGGTTCTTCTACGAAGACAAGTTATAGACCAGACATCACATCTTTTTCGATACGTCAGGGTTCATCACAGAAGACAACTACAGCGGCTGCGATCAACATCATTAAACTAGCTCTTTAAATGAATGTCGACATTGTTGGCTTCTTCTCTCACGTTATTACAAAACTCGTAAATTACACGTCAAAGGACGCACCAAGCAAATTCAACGAATTCATCCGCTTACCCAAAGTCGGTGGCGGTACTGATTTCAATCAATTCTGGGATCAAATCAAACTTAGTTGATGCTCACAATCAAAAATCAGGTACATCATATCGTTTGAATTTTGTCATCACAGACTTTTGGACCGTGTTCCTCGTAGTCGTGTATTCACACAAGAAGCGGCTGTCAAGAACACATTCTATCTACCGATCATGCCAACCTGTAATAGTTGGGGATACATACGACGATATCAGGAACACACAAAAGAATCGCACGTCATGTATCAGAAAGGCACGACATTCATCCAAACTCATCATGTAATTAGGCCCCCAAACGCTTTCAAGCGTTTAGGTGTTGATGATATATTTAGACCACCTCGCACTTAAAATCGCTCAGAAAGGAAAATAATGGACTTAGAATTGATTACAGACAAGTCATCTATCCATGACTTTTCAAAAAAACCAAAAGATGATCCAAATTCGAACTCAAGTGGATCAAACTCATCATCAAATCCCGACCCAAATGCAAAACAGCACAATTTTTCATGGCGGAGGGTTTAACCCCTACAACGAGGTGGACAATCCGACGACGTGCCACCTGGAACTTGTAAATCTCACAGAGAAAGAATAACGGTGAATTGCAAAAGCTCTTCCGTGATTTGAAGAAACACTAGCTTTAATTAAATCATTATCTCGTAAAAAGAAATCAAATGCTCTTCTTGTGGTGAGACGCTGGTGCTGGAAAACACAACTGTAGAAAATTCATTCTTTAATGGCCAACAAAGACCAATCGTTATTGATATGATCGAGAACATGCGAAATCTACGAAATGCCTCTGTCTCAACTTGTAGCCGGCAAAGGAATTGTCATCAATTAGAAAACTCAGTGAACAACATTATCGAATTCCCCCATTAGCAACTGAAACTGATTGTCTCATCGACAAATTCACATGCTCTTTCGATAATCGAGATTCACAAACCTATTCAAAATTGCACAAATCTTAAAAACCAGCTCTGCACGAAACCTCAAAACAATTGGTGCAAATAACTAACCAGAAGGAACCAATATTTTAGAAAGCATCTCATGGATAAATCGTCGTTTCTCTACGATCAACGTTCGAACTATCTATCGACCAAACAACCCAAATTATTGACTTGATTATGGACGATTACGCAAATCATAACGTTTTGATTCAAGCACAACAACGAACGTCCATCATTGATACCATCATCACACAATCTGAGCTGTACAAAGCCAAACAACCATAGACCTGATACGGTTATCACATTAATGGATACGGCTTTTGCTGAGACAAAATGAGAGATACACAATCACACCTGTACCTGTATCACAGCATCACTGCACTTTGTAAATCGTAACGATATCAAAATCAGCCTTGTCACACCCAATGGTCGAGCTAACACCACAACTTGTCTCAAACATTGCACAAGAATTAAACCAAAACATCATTGGTCAAGATCATTAAATCGACAAATCGAACAAGCAATTAAACGTCAAAGTTTGAATTCGTTCGACAAACGACCAAATGTATTCTTGTTCGCAGGTCCAACAGGGTACAGGTAAAACTCAAATCGCTCGAGAAATTGCTAAAAGCTATTCGGTACAGAAGAATCTTCATTCATATCAACATGAGCGAATATGCAAACCACGACTTAAACGCCATCGTCGGTCTCTCCGCCGGATATATTTGTTCCGATGACAACTCTGAACTACCACTTCAGCCATTAAATAATAACCCGTTTTCAATCACCTCTTCGATGAATTCGAAAAGTCATTAATTGAGGTTCAACAATTTCACAGGTTTTCGATAATGGTAAAATTAAATGAACGTCGTAGTGAAGAAACGACACATTCCCGTGTACTTATCTTTGACAACAAACGCCGGAGCACAAGACTTAACAAAAAAGACTAATGCCGGCGCAACACAAACACATTCTAAGAAAGAAATTTCAGATATTCTTTGAACAAAACTTCAAACCTGAACTGCTAAACCGCATGACCTACAAGTTTGTTTTCGATCCAATCACAAAAGAAGATTTTACAAAGATTCTCGCAGTTAAATAATAACCTGTTGAAGCACAAGATCTTTCACCCAGAATTCACACTCACACCAGCATCGCTCGCCGATACGCAAAACCAACAAGATATGGATGAAAGAAACCAATTGCTGATGAATTCTACAATCCAAACGAAAACGGACGTCCTGCTGAACGTGTGCTATTCAAGAATATATTGAACCACCCAAACCAATACAACTAAACACAAATCAAGTGTTATTCTAAGAAGGCTTTTTGTTTAGAATAACCATTTATTGAAAGGATTATTCTAACATGCCAGTAATAATTACTCAAATAACGACGGTTCTATGAAGATTACAGTAAGTCTCTAAAACTCAAAAAGATTTCGCCTAAATTCTTCAACGTAACACTAACCGAAGCTCATCGCAATCTGCAACACGTGGTTATTTCAACGCAAATATCGCACACATTCGAACACAAGGCTCAAGAAAACATGGTCATTCCCGATGAACAACAACTATTAGCGACCTTCAAAATGAATTCGGTTTATCGTCTGCTAACTATGCCACAAACGCTTTATGTTGGACAACACACTAACTATGTATTCGTAGAAGCAACACCGTACAACTTCGTACCGACTTTTACTGCACCGGCAATACTGATGACATTCCTTTACGGCCAGATTTGTCAAAAGAAACAAGTCAATCAAACTTCAACCGTATTGATAAATGGTCAAAGTCTATGAATGTTCTGACTTTCACAGTATACGCTTATCGACATCTTTGCAAATTGGTGAATTCCGTGTAAAAGACAAATATACAAATCAAAACAATTTGATTATTTGACAATCCAATACAGTAATCATTATTGGTGATTCGATGATGTAATGCCAATTGTTACAAGGAGACTCTGTAACAATCCACAGCAAACAACGAAGTTCGATTCACTTAATCGAGTACCTCGGATAACAACTGCATTAATCTATCATTCCACTGCGACTGACTTATGCAAATCATAACAACATCACACGTCGATAAACAACTATTCAATGCATCTTTTAGAATCTCTCGAAGCAACACAAAGCGTATATTCAATATCCTAGTATCACGCAGACAAATCCTTCAGATCGCGTTAAACAATTAACAGAATTTCGATATTGTCCATGCGAATCACAACAAACATGACTGAGAACAATTGTTCAATATTCAAACGAACAATGACGCATGTCAACTACTTTGATAAGAAAGATAAATCATCTTTTACAATTTCTGATATGACGGACATTTACGAACAATTGCTTCGCTTTAAACCATTGCTTTCAAATGCATACTTCGAACATTTGTTGAAACAAAATATTCGTGTACTTCTTGCATCGAACATCTCAAAACTTTGCGCGAATAAACCAAATCTGTACAAACCAGATACAACAACACCTGAATGGCAAGCAACCGAAGCTAAAATGGCAAACAAACCCTGACTATTCACCACAACAACGCAATCATCTTATCAAAAGAACTGATTATTGGCAAGCCGGTGCCGGCTCAGGTAAAAGTCACACTGTCGCTGGGCGTTTGAGCTATTTACAAGAACAAAAGGAAAATCTCAACAATGCTCTCGTATTGTCATTCACAAACGCAGCCGCAGACAACATTAAAGATCGCTTCCCTGATATTCAATCAGAAACACTTGCGCGTATGTTCGATAACATCTACCGTGAAACATATCCAAGTCAAGAACTTGTGTCAATCGAAACCTTGCACAACACATTGAAATTGTTGGATTTGAGTTCAACGTATTCCAAAACATCGTATCCGATGAGGATCCAAACAAATACTACACGCAAGACCAACTTTGATTGAATTATCGAAGTATTTAAAACAATTACGAAAACTACGTTCAATCGCCAAATCAGCTGAAAAGATTGACCATAACGAATTGTCACAAATTACCTGCACTCCGTCGCTAAATACAAAAAATGCAATCGAAGCGATTTTGAACGCTATCGGTCAAAACAACTCTGAATTAGAACTCAGAATGATTCACCAACTATTTACAAATTCATGGAGGTCAACTTCAATTCCAAAAAGAATACAGTCAGATCAATTATATCATTACCGATGAGTCATATTTCATCATTCGAATACAACCTTCACTTGAATTCAACGAAAACAGCGCAACTTCTCATCGTCGGTGACGGTTCTCAAACTTTATGAGTTCCGTTTATTGATCCTCGCTGGCGACGCTCTTGAAGCATCTCATATTTGCGACATACAACTCGCCGAAAACAAACTATCGTTCCAAACAAGCAATTTTGTCATATGCTAACGAATTTTGTTATTTCCACAATGACATGCACAAATTCAATTGCAATCTAACGATAAAACACTCTTACATGGCTGATTATACAAAAGCTGTTGAAATCAAGACATCAATGTTCAGGAATGTTGACTATAACGATGTACTAAAGGTGTATTCCAATACGATAAAGTCAAAAATTATGTCTTCGCCAAAACCTAAAAATGGTGAACAAGGGCTCTCGCTGGCTACACTCGTCAAGAGTTGATGATTATCCGACAACAAGCACTAGAACAATTGTTAAGGATAAACAACTTGAACATTCCGGATCAGCATCAAGCCGTTCAAGATAAAGCAGGTATCGCCGCAATCTGACAACAGCTCTTTGCTCGTGGAAATAATGACGAAAGCACCGTAACACCAACAATCAATAACGCGATTCGTCGTGGCCTCCCAGATGCTGTCGATAACTCATATCGTTCACGTTCTCAAAAACAACGCTTCTATCAATCAAAAATGAATGAACCTAATCAACCCCTTCGTGTCACCACAATGATTTATCTAAAGAACAATTGCTGGCTCGTAAAATCAAGGTATCGAATCTCCGTTCATACTAGAAGGATATATGGTTCGTGTTGAAAAACGAGAAATCTCCGCGCAATTATCTCAATCTAAAGAAACGCCAATGTTAAGGACGCACAAACGTCCTATCGACGATTCATCGCGCAAAGGTTCGAGTTCGATAACGTCGTAGTCTTCATACCCATTTAAGACGAAAAGCGCGCAAGGATCAAATCCTTGCAAAGAATTATTCCGCATGTATTTCGTAGCAATATCACGTGCCAAGAATTCTGAATTGATTGTAAAACGTTGGACCCACATATGCAAAGCTATTTTCCAAAACACACAATGTTCGAATACCCAATGGAAACACGCCAATCTACTCTTGAAACAAGAACTACAACTGTGACATAATTAAAGAAAATAACGAAAGGAACACTTTACAAAATGTCCGCAATGAAATTAATACATCATGACGTTAGCTGTAAACACAGCTAACTCGTCGCCTGAGCTTCAAAAAACAATTCAGATACCGTCAAACTAAAGCGGCTTACGCACAACAATTGCTGAGTGATTAATCGTGAAAGGATCCTGATAAATTCATGGAAACAAACGATGAAAAATCCATCACTGCTTTTGACTAAAGAATTGGAAGAAGTTCTTGATTAAAAAGACCATCGAAGATGATCAAAAGATTTAAAAGAATTTCTTGGACAAAACCTGAAGCAATCCAAACAACAATCGCAGAAAACATTCCCAAATAATGGATTTGGACGAACTGAAGAGAAAGCAAAGACGATATGCGCAAACTCATCAAAACGACCGTAGCAATATCGCCGTAAAGAAAAACGTTGGGCTAGCCGAACCTCTCATTTTGGAAACACTTAGCAATGTCCAAATATCGCTAGCACATGCGCCTGAATTGACGGACTTTCTGAAGTTTGCAATCATCAACGCTAAGCTGATTAGTGGTGCTAGTCAACAATCACCGGCCAGGCCAACCGTGTATTGAAAACGTTCACAGTGCGTTTCATTGCTGATATGGACGCCGCTTTGACTCTATGATTGAAAAATCCGTGTTTAAAACGGTTCTAAACAAGTTCTCACTTTTGCAAGAGTTTAAACATCCGTCATCACACAGTCACGTAAAACGCAAACGGACCAATCCACAAACAACGTCGTAACATGACGAAGAAGAACAAGCCGTGTCCAAAAAGAACTCCTTGAACGTCAAACAAGCTGAACTGCAATTAAAGCAAGAAAAAGAACGACAAGAAGCACAACGTCTCGAAGAACAACGCAAAATTGTCTCAAATGCAAAAGACGCTTCTTGCTCAACAAGCACTAGCCGAACAACAAACGTCGTGCCGAAGAAGCTCGATGTGGCTGCGCGACGCGGGACAAGCTAAACTGCTAGAGGCTCAGTTGAACGAATTCAAACAAAATGCCAGCTGCACCAAGTTCGATTGGCCGCTAAATATCCAGCTTCACATTGAAGACTCTCTTCCGTCGCAAACACTACAATACGCACCGTAAAATAACGATGTTGCGAAAAGCAAATCAGTTATGGCATTTATTGAGTAACGTAGTACAGAATAAGCAATCACCCGCTTTATCTATATCCACGAACGGTCAACCATCTGCGATTCTTGAAATTGCACGATTTATCATTGATTTATAATAGAGATGTGTGGCTTAGCCAAGCATCTTTTTAATATAAGTGAAAAAGAGACCTCTTTCGAGATCTCTTCAAAGATGTTCTGTACGTAACATATCCACGCCAATGTTCAATCTTTGACCTTTGTCCAACTTCTTTACTACAACTCTATTATACACTAAACTCAAATTAATGCCAACAATAAACGTATTGGAGATTCAAAATGACACTAAAGTTAGTCTATATCTTTGAGAGAATCCAAACAGCTCTCACACAAACAAACAAACCCTCGAAAGTGTTTAAAACCGCACTCGAAGAGAAAAGCCTACACTATTCGAGACAACATATCTCGATATTGATACTACCTGACGAACCCATCAAGTTATGTCGACAAAACATTTGTTTACACCAGACGAGATTCGCGAATTTAAGACGTATCTTCGATGAACATCGAAAAACGGTGACATGGTTAATCAAACACCAAAACACATCATCGACTCAGAGGCTACAATCGATGGTACAACGTGCTCGACACCGATAAACCAACAAAAATGTTACTTTGTCAGACATCTCCTAGACGAACTTGAATTACATCGAGACGATGCTGTAAATCTCGCGACCATATTCATCGAAAATGGAGAGTAAGGAATTGCTCTTGTCCTGAAGCTTTTAATCTTTAACGTCAGATCTATTTTCAGACGAAGAGACAAGCGATTTATTGTATTACGCAAATCGAATCAATGATATTTCCGCTGAATATTCGAACGTCACCAGGACATCGACACCGCGATCATTTATGCTCAATCGAAAAGAGAAAGCACGTTCGAACTCAATGCCAACAGTGTCGAAAGAAATCTACACATAAACAAGTACTCGAAGCTGAAATTGGAGATGCATCGCCTCTAATTAAAAATCGACAAAAGTGGGCATTTGAAAGACCCCTTTTGGATATGTAGAAACCCCAAATTGATACCCATTGGGTCACAAAGCCAGTAACGACAGGCGATTTCTGCTTCAAAATACTCCAAATACCCACTTTTCTTTATATATATAATATTATTATAAAGAAACAAAGTATATGAAATGATGTAGTTTGAAAAATACTCTCTATATATGAATTTTAAACTGAAGGTAAATCCGGGTATTTGGGTCAAAATGAACTCGCAAGCATTCCTCACAAACTCGCGTAACGACAGCGTTTCTTCGACTTTGGAGTGTCGTACCCAGTTATCCAAAAAGTGGGTAAAACATCTGATCCAAAGGATTTTGTACCCAAATGAAAATTAAAAGAATCGTAAAAATGTTGACAAACTTTAAAGTTTGTGATACTGCCATACATATATGCGAAAACTTAATTAGAAAAGCAGGTTTTAACCTAAGCGCACCAACTCTCGAAATAAAAGATAAAATACGTATCGATTTACTATCGCTTCCGACGACTCCCTTCGATGGTCGAGGATCGGTGAACGCGAATCATCGCAGTTTAAACTATTTAATCAATGAGGCTATTGCGGAATACGTAGAACGCCATTCATCATGAGGTGATGTATATGAGCGCAACACCATTCTCTAAACTCTAAATATAATCCACGATACAAGATTCCTCGATATAGTCAGAGCCAGATCCCTTATATTCTTTTGAAATCTGACTACGTCCAAAACAAACTTATTCCACACCTTTTACCGTTCAAAATCACAACGAGTTAATTGTCTCATATCACAGATGTTATTGCAAATCTCATCCGCGTCCACTGCTACTGGACAAAGAAGCTATTCGTAATGGAAAAGACCCGGGATTACTCAAAAGCACACACACATGAAACCACGTGGTATCGATGAACTAACGATGCTCTTCCACGTACTTCCCAACACGACTTTCACCATCACGCGATTCATCCGAAAGCGATATTGCGGTTTATGAACACTTTCGACCACGCAAGCAGGGAACATACACGTTTGATCCAACACGCATCGAAAAGCCTTTGTATGATATTCAAGCCAACAGCACCTTATCAGCAATTAAATCGTATCAGAAATGCGACTTTCTCTCAACAGCACCTCTTACGGCTCTTGAAACACATGATCCAAATATTGTTCCTGTAGGACGGACTTACAATACAAAACAGTTAGAAACCGTTTCGACCTCGAGTATATTATACAACCACAAAGATTGCAACCAACTCACAACCCGAGCGCATCTAAAATTGTCATCTCACAATGATGACGATGGTACAGATTGGGATGTTGAATCATCGTTAGCGGATATTGCAGGTGGATTGTCAAAACGCATTCGATAAAGACATATATGATTTGTTTTGGCAAATTATTGCGGGTCAATTAATCCTGACACAACGCCAGCCGTATTCCTTCTACTCTTCTGTTGGTAACAACGGTGCAGGAACACACGACAACTTTATCTTGTCGGTAAAGACAATCATATTTCGTCTCGCATATTCCCGCATTCAAGCATGAATTCATGAAAGCTAAATTGATTTGGTGCAAAACCATTAACATTGCAGACGAAAACAGTCGATATCTCATCTAGATGACGTACAAGACTTCGTGCGATGATTACGGGCGATGACATCATGATTAAATCGTCAAAACATAAAGATCCAATTACAGCTCAATCAAAGCTTACTAACATTCAAATGTTGAATGGTCTTCCGAAAAACACGTGATAAATCTGACTCATTTTATCGACGTTAATCATCGTACCATTCTTGTACTCGTTCACGGGCAAAAGGCGAGAGAGCTTATATCAAATACGACTATATTGCTCGTCAAGAAGTATTAGAATACGTTCTTAAAACAGCACTTGAGCTCCCACACTTCAACGAGTTTATAACACCAGAACGTTCAAAGATCGCATTAGACCAGTACAAAGAAGATAATAACTGGCTGTCAGAATTTTGGAATGAATTTGAAAATCAATTCAGTTGGGACGTACTCCCCACCAAACTTTGTATGATTTATATCTCAGCATGGTTCAACATCGAACACGGCGGCGAACGTGGAAGTGATTTCAAAGAAAACGTTCTGGAGTCATCTTCAAATGTATCCTAATTGCTGGATGACGAATGGGAATTAGCAACACACGCAACAAGTGCTAGTAGCTTTAACACGGGGTCAATGATGGATGCGGACGAACCTCTTATCACTGATTACAACCTTGTTAATTTCTTCGACAAGAACTATTCAGGTAAAGATCTTCAGCTAAAACGAGCTTTCCCTCGACCTGCACGTGCTCGTGGCATTGTCAGAAAGCAAAAACAAACAACTTAGAAAGACTTATATGAAAACTCAAAACAACAAATGATTTAATCGAAAGCGATTTTTGAATTAGAAACAGGCGATGTTTCTCGATGACGCACAATATCAGCGCATCCACGATTTGTACTTCAAAGACCATGCTCGAGATGCGTCCTTAGCGGGACGTGTCGTGCATGATCGTACACGAGTGCTTATCTCTCACGACGACGATATTGTTCACACATATGAAATTGCATTAAGCGTTCAATATGACGAAACAGGAACACCTGTAGATGGTGGTTTATTCTCAGCGGATATCTACCAACCACCACAATTGAACGATAATGTGTATACGTTCTCTCAAGATTTCTCAGAAATTGACATTGATCATCCAATTTTTGATGCTCTAAAGGACAACCACTCATCAACATCTCATCCCGACGAACAACTAATGGACGCAGAACTTGCACCAGCTTTGTTCTTAGGTTCTTATGAAGATATCGAAAACGAACTCATCCTCCAATTCATGGCAGGACATATCGCTTGGATCAACTTTATAACGGTGTAAATATGAAAAACTTAGTAAACACCCTTTTAGAACAGTTAAAAAGCCACGTCTAAGATTTCTGAAAAGACTGCTTTTATTAGAAACAAATCCAAGACCCAACTATCAAACGGGTCTTGAATTTTCTAGGCGATCCGAATCAAGTCGTCGGCATTTCAACGAAGAAACTTCATATTGAACCAATACCCCACACCTTATCCTTTAGCGAGCTCTCGATTACTTGCTCGTACATAACACCGGTACTGAAAATGAAGTCGGAATGGCACTGTACACGATCAACCAATACGACCAACCCACACAAGACGTGTTACGACAAATTATTGGAAAATCGTGGACGACCACTAGTCGGTGCCGCCTGTTAAACAAAAGTCTTCGGCGACAACTTTATAGACATCTTCAGCGTACAACTTGCATATCCTTATGAGAAAATCAACGGTTATTCCTGATGATACCTACTTCTTCGTCACTCAAAAACTAGACGGTTTTCGAGCTGTCGTTGAAGTAAATAAGGGTAAAGTTATTTCTGTCAAGACACGTAAAGGAAAAGCAATCGACGGTCTTACCGAACTTAGAACCGACATTGAGAGCGTCCTTAACAACACGTCGCACATGATCTTCGATGGCGAACTTCTCTAGAAGACACCGACGAAAATCCTGCAAGCGTTGAACGATTCCAAAAACTGGACAGCAACTTCCGCAGATGGCGAGTGCCAAGACATCGGATCTCAACATCTTTGACGCTCTCCCATATGATGAGTTCAGGCAAGGCATCTCTGAGCGTTCCTATAAAGAACGCCGCGAACTCTATCTTGCACCGTTTACTGCGGGAAATCTTGTCCGTGTTACCCCAATACTCGGACGCACAACAAAACACGACATCCACAAATGGGAGGATTACGCAACAGAGCATGGATTTGAAGGTGTTATGTTAAATGACCCTGATGCTAAATATGAAACCAAAACGCGTCAAAGGACTTTCTAAAGTGAAAAAGATGCATACGGCTGATTTACCGATTATTGGTTTCGAAGAAGCAATTGACGGTAAAAACCGAGGTGGTCTTAAATCACTCATCGTACAACCTCGACGACGAAAACACCGTCAACGTAGCATCTGACCAAATGAGCAACAACGAGAACACATCTGGAACAACTGTCAAGATTATCTTGGACGAATTATTGCAGTGCACATTGAAGAAACTCAAAACAAAACGGTGGTCGATCTCTTCGATTCCCTGTTGTAAGAAGTTTCCGCGATGATAAGACGATCGAGGACATCAATATAGACTAATGTCACGAATATCGTCATAGATTGATTTCTGACGACATCGTCACAGACTCACTCTTTGACGACATCAACACAGAACAACTAGAAAGGCACTTTTACGACAAAGAAATTTTATGATTTTATTTAACTTACTGCTAAGCTACAGCGCCATAATCACCACACCCGATGTATCTGGCGAATACAAACACGTTCAGATCCCGCCAACCAAGCATCATGCGGTAAAACTTGCACAAAAACAGCCAACCGTACAACCTGTTGAAAAACCGGAACCGAACACACTCGCCTTTGACGGTGTGAAACTACACGTAGGGGAACTCGTAGCGGGAAATCTTTTCGTAGATCGCGGACCGAATCTTCAAAATTACATCGATCAGATCTCATCGGTCAAGCGTGGCACGCTCTCAACAACAATGACGGTCTCGTCACATACATGGCGGGGCATAATCCCGGCGTAATGAGTCCTCTCGCGGCCTATGTTGCTGTTGGGAAATCCGTGCAAGTAACAGACGCGCAAGGTTCTTCGCGAGTATGTCTTTCACGGATGTCTTAGAAACGCCTGTGGTGTGCGTCAAAACGGAGTCAATCAAGCGGTCGTCGACTACACATACTATCATATGGACGATCACGAAGGCATCGTTATCCAGTTCTGTAGACCTGAACGAGGCATCATGCAACTATGGATTGCCTCACCGAAATAAACTTTGAAAGGACACCGAAATATGGAATTAGTATTACTTCAACTAATACCTGGTGTTTAGGCTTCATAGTGTTCTATGCCCTATCTCATCTTTGGCGACAAATATCGAGATAATCATACGCTAATACTAACTATTCTATTAGTATTTCTTACAGTTTTAATGATTGGGCTATTCTTTACACTAGGATACCAACTCGTTTTCGTACACTCAGAAAGGATAACATGTCTCAAAACAAAAACATTAGCTTTATTCAAACCCGATGTCATTGAGCAAAATCTTTCGTTAAAAACTAATTGAATTGATTTTACCAACACGGTTTCGTATTCTTGCAATGGAAACCGTACGTCCATCAAAAAGAATTATTATCAAAACACTATAACGAATTAGTGGATAAACCTTTCTTTCCGGCATTGCCTCGACTATATGACATCACAACCGATCACCGCACTTATTCTCGAAAGAAAACGCATAAAAGATTGGCGTGTCCTAATGGCGCGGACCAATCCCTGATAATGCGCAAACCGGTACTATTCGAGGTGATTACGGGCAAAAGCATCAAACAGGTAATACTTTAAAAATCTCGTACACGGGTCCGACTCAATCGAAAACGCCGAACGCGAAATTAATTTGTGGTTCCCTAAATTTGGGCTTGTGTCACAATCTAAATAGTGATATACTAGAAATTACGAAAAGGACAAATGTAATGATCTATCCAAACTCAGCTAATTGGTTTCTTGCAAACGAACAAATGGACGCTAAGGCGACTAATGGCATACATGTATCCATGCATGGTCGTGTGCACTCATTAGTGATTACGATGATGATCTTGAATTTAGAGTGACACCAAATGGCGTCACTGAGACCACGATTAAAAGGACTTTTGTACTTAACGAATTCGATTATCCCTACAGAAGAAACCATCGGTCAAGAACAAATGGCTCTACGAATCGATTCTTGAAACGTACAAAGACTATAAAACATCGGAACTCTATGAGATTATCAAACTCGACGAGCCCTACAATTGGGCTAAGCAACGAAAGAAACTCAAAAATATTATCACTAATAATGAACTACAAAAATTCTATCGATTTTTGGTACTAGGGTCCCAGGGTAGGTGCCTTCGCACCCTACCATGTTCTATTATGAAAATAAATTAACAAAAAAGTATTAACTCTATGAAGAAATCTACTAAACAAACAATTACCCTTGTGCTACTGTTCTCGCAGCAACTGCCGCTACAAATGCCGTTCATGTTGACGAAGTCGTAACACCTGTCGCTCAACCACAAGTTGAAACCACTGCTCACAACTACAGCACAAACCAAGAAGTAACTCAAAAACTGTGGATGAAGCAAAATCAAAAGCTGACGAAACTGCAAAAAGCTGTCTCTGAACAAGAAACAGTCGTAAAAGATGCAACCGCTAAAACAACAGAAACTGAAACGCAAGAACATGCCGCTTCAGAAACTTATGCACAAAAGAAGCGGCTGAAAAAAGCAACTCTGAAACAATCACAAAAAGCTGAAGAAACAGTCAAAGCAAAAGAAGCTGAAGTAAAAACAGCTAATGATGGTAGTCAAATCTAGTGGAAGAAGGCGTTCAAAAAGCAACTAACGCTGAAGTTAAATCAAAAAACAAACTCTTGACGATGCACACTCAAAAAGTTGCAACTGAAGAAGTTAAAGTAAAAACGCTCAAAATAAAGTAAACGACGCTGAAAAAAGCTTACGAAGCAACTACACCAACAAAAGCTCAAGAAGCTGTGACAAAATCTGAATTGAAAGCAAAAGATGCTGAATCAACTCCACAAAGCAGCTCAAGACGAATTGACTCGTGCAAAAGAAGTTGATGCATCACGTCAAGCTAAAATTGATGAAACAAATCCGCTCTTGAAAAGAACGCACTGAAAAAGAACGTTCCTGCTCTCGAACAAGGTCTCGCTGATGCAAAAGCTAATGTAGAAGCAAAAGAAAAAGCTCTTGCTGAAACAAAAGCTAAAGCAGGTGTCGCTCGCTGAAGTTGATACTGCTCAAAAGCACTCGATGCTGCAAACGCCGCTTATCAAGAAAAAGTTGCTAAATTGCAACAAGACGAAGCTCTCCGTAAAATTGTTATCCCTGCTGAATACGCAAACACGATATTAAAGACTATGAATGGTTCATCGCTCACAAAGATGAATTTCGGGGATTGCAACCCTAAAATCAACTGGGATGCTTATAACCAAAAAGGTATCGGCACAAACAAAGATAAAGTTGACCTTGAAAAACCTCACATCAGCTCAACGTAAAGAAATTTGCTCAATTCGTATCTCAAATGTTGAACGACCTTAACCAACAATACTGGTCTCAACGCGAACCTGGTAAAGCCTCACACACCAATTCAATTAACAGTTGGTGGCCAAGAATTTGCAGACGCTATCGCTCGTGGATATTCTAAATTCTACGCAGACAACGGCGGAACTCCTGACAAATTCAACTTCGCTAAAAACTGGGGTCACTAATACTCAGTTCTCCGTCCATATAACGCATCCGAATCCTTTGGTGGACTTTTTGCCTGAATGGCACAAAGAAAAACATGGGCGGCTACAATATGATGAACTTAAAACAAGACATTGCTAACGTTATTCGTGAAATGATGTTTGCTGATGGCGACCAATCTAACGGTCACGCTAAACACTTGATTAGCCTTCAAGGTACTGGAATTGGATTTAGCGTAAGCTCAGGTTCTGTTCACATCTTGTCAACAAACCGTCCAACAAAACCAAGACAAAGGTGACTACATCAGCACCGACGCTGAATACAAAGCATCTTTTGACATCATCTGTTGAAGCAAGAAGAACAAGCTCTTCAAACAGCTAAAGATAAGAAAGCAACGGCTGACCAAGTCGTTAAATCTGCTGAAAACGACCTTGCTTCCTCAAAATCAGCTCAAGTTGATGCTCAAACCGCATTGAACGGCTCAAAACGCTATCGCTAAAGCTCAACAAGCTTACGACGAAGCTCTTGCTGTAAAGAACAAACTCCTGCAGCTCAAGACAAAGTCACTGAAACAGCGAAAAGCTCTTCAAACAGCTAAAGATGAACTTTGCAACAGCTAAATCAAATCTTACAAACTTGCAACAAGTTCGTGCACAACGCGAATCTGAATTGAAAAGACGCTAAAGCGAAATTGATTGCTCAAGAAGAAGCTCTTAAAGTTGCTCTTAAAAGCCGCAATCGACGCTCGAAAACGATTTGAAAGCAAAAGGTCTTGCAACAACTGAAGCTAAAGCTCCGTTGAACGTGCTAAACAAGCGGTTAAATCAGCTGAACAAAGCAGTCAAAGAATCTAAAGATTATCTTGAATTGCTTAAGAACGCACCTGTAAAACTTGCTGAAGCTGAAAAAGTATTGACTGAAGCAAAAGCTAAAACAGCTGAAGCTAAAGCAACTCTTGAAAACTGAAATTGCAAAACTCGAAGCTTTGAAATTGAAAGCAAAAAGCGTCTCAAGAAGATTACAAACGTGTCTTCGAAGCTTACCAAAAACTCGTTCAAGCAAAACAATTGGAAGAAAACAATTCGTCGTGAACAAGAACGTATCAAACACGAAAAACGAAACTCGTCGCAACGAACCAGTTCGTCATGAATCTACTCAAAACAAAAATGATTAAGACAACTATTCCAACTGCAACCGTAACGCCTGGTGCAATCACACCAGCAACACCTCAGAGTTAAACAAACTAAACAAGCAAACACTAAAGAATTACCTTCAACTGGCGAATCTGCAAGTGCACTTGGACTTATGGGCGTGGCTATGATGGCTCTAGGGTCTTGCTGGATTTGAAACGCAAACGCGAATCAAAATAATAAAAATAAGACTGAGGAAACTCAGTCTTTCTTTTTATAAAAATCTAATAGAAAGGAACTCCCTATGTCTCACAGCCTATATCGGTATTTTAGACCAAGCTGGATATAATTACGCTCTCGTCACAGAAAACACAACACCCGACAAAGCATATCCGATTCTAAATAACCATTACAACAACCCTCTCAAAAATCTATGAACTTTTTAGCAACATACAAAAACAAGCGCTCAATTCAAACCAATGAAAGATCGCCTGTTAAATAACGAAATGCGATACTCCATCAAGTATTTCATCGCTAACTCAAAAAGACAAACCAGATTACGCCTATGTGTTTAATACGAAAACACAAAAATGGTACTGCTTTTGATTCAAACAAAAATGGATTTGTCTCTTTCACGAAATTATTGAAATACACCTATGACAAATAAACAATATACATCCGATCCAAAAATCGCAGTTTTATCCTCGACTATACGATGTTGCCCCATCGGCAATCCACAAAAAGTTCAAACAACAAGTTTCGTATACGTCATAAAAAAATACCGTGTATATACACTACACCAACTTTTCGAAAAACGAAACAAACATGCCCGAATACGATTACATTGTAACATTCGGATATGAACAATACTATATCAAAAAGGACAAATAAATGAAACAAGATTATTACCACAACGTCACTGTTCGAGAACTCATTGAAACGCTCGAACAATTTGACCCAAATGATACCATTGAAGTCGTCGACATCGTTCCCGATAGACACGATCGCTATGACGAATTCGCTCAAGCCGGCTATAAAGTAATGTGGCAACCTGTAACTACTCCAACCATGCAACTGTAACGCTACGGCCTTCTTATTGCTGATTACTTAGTTACACTCCGTAGCAAAGAAAACAACTAAGAAAGGAACCGTAATGCAACAAACACCTCACCGCGTGCTACAACAATACATTCCGCCTAAAAAGCTAAAATGGTTCACACAAGACGAACTAAGACAACTACAATATGGCGCTATCAAAATTGACACTGTTTTCATTCTGGCTCAAGTCAATCATAACGATCGTCTATTTGAAGCCTTCGACCAATGGTTGCACGGCATCACAGCGTTCAGCAAAAAAGGAACCTATACAAAAGACAATGTTCTAGATTGGTTCAACACGATGAACGCCATACTGGTGTTGAACTATGCCAAAATCGAATCGTTATTAAATCCACTTGCAAATAGCGAATCAACAATCGACGAATGTGTCGACACAATCGGCTCAAATATCACATCTCAAAATTAGCCTCTAAAATCGTTTCTAAGCGATTTTGCGACAAGGCGGTATAATCAACCGACCAACTCATTAAAACGCAACACGAGCCAAAATAACGGCATTTACGCACAAATTAAAAGAGAAGCAATTGCTTCTCTTTTTTTATTTACAATGACGGTTCGCTATAACGAACACCTTCGTTATTCAAAAACACCATCTAGAGCCATACGATAACGTTTATTAATTTGAACCTTATCTTTTAATAACTCTTTCGAAACAACAGGTTCTTCCAAAATATCGTAGTACTTACGATTATACATTCGTTTTACTTCGTTATAAGATTCACCTGGTTGCAATTGATAAGGCTCTAGCGATGCCATATTATCATTAACAATTGATAACACATTCGCATTGTGATCAACAACACGCATATTGAAGTCTTTATATTTGAAAGTCTGGCTACTATATTTGTAATCGAGATAATCAGAATAAACAGTTTTTCGACACTGATGACAAATAGTCATAAACTTCAAATCATCCCAAACAATATCACCAATATGCATCAAATTAGCTTCAACTGTAGGCTGAGCATCAACCATTTTATCAGTTCCATTAATATAACCAGCATCTAAACAACCATCAATTTTCTGCAACAATAACTGATCATATAGCATATTTGAATAATGATAATGAGCTACCATCGCAGGCTGTTCAAAAACCTTTCGGATATAAGTTAAACTCATTGTCATAAATCTGCATATACAGTTGATGATAAACATTCGGATGATTCTTCATTTGATTATAAATCATAGACATTTTGTCAAAAATGTTCCGCGGTTTGTTGACGATATTCCATAACCGTAATCTCAAACGGATCTCGTTCACCTGATGAAATTTCTCGAACAATATCAGGGCATTGGAGGCGATAGCCTCCGTTACCCTCAAAAACATTCTGTTTAGAATGACGCTCCGAATAATCAATGAATTTCCACATTGTCGGAACATCTTTCTTAGAACTATAAACTAAAGTCATGACTATCCTCCGCTTCAACTTCAACCGTTGGCGTAACAACTGTTTTAACAGTTGGTGTTTCAACCACAACTTCGGACTCAACATCACGATCAATTGTCAACTTCCATTGATCATCTTGTTCAAGTTCTGTCAAACGAGTCTTAATTTCTTCGAATGAATTTTTTTGTTTTTGAACAAGAACATCGGGACGAGCCATAACAATAGACTTGTCTTTAATGGCATTAGGAACAACCGCACGGTCAATATCGTTTTCATCACGGAAGAGACATTCGCTCATAACCGCACCATGACACAACGCAGAAATACCACCCATTTTCGTATTAGAATCCTCATACATAGTATAATTACTACGAACACTACCACCAAATGATAATTTGTTGAAATAAGATGTTTTTCTCGTTAAAGGCTTCAGATAGAGTCATCATATCACCATTCTCTCTAGACATAGCTTTACCGAGAACTTGAAGATGATCCTCATTATAATCCAAACCTAACAACTTAAGCTCAGATCCTACTTTCGCAATCCATTCTTTAGATGAAATACGAGCACCTTTACTCATACCATTTGACGCACGCTCATCATCTGGATTTTTGACCTTTAATCAAACAATTGCGAAATGTTACCATTATTGCTAAATTGTTTATTAATGTCGTAAGCTTGTACGGCATTGTGTTTAATTTGAAGAGTCATTTGCGTAGGTTTATAGAAAATCTCCATAGCCTCGCGTAACGCTTCATTACGAAAAGCAGCCGTTGCATCCTGCATCATAGTACCAGGACGACCGGTATTGTCGGATTTCGTAGCAGTCGCATATTGAACAGCTAAACGATCCTTATCCGTAGCAAATGTTTCAATAGCAGGCGCGTCAACATTTAATACGTCAATCAACATTCCATCTTTGACATCACCCAACAATTCAGTAACGGCTTCAACGTTCGTGACTTGATGCGTATCGCTCGATACATAATTAATTGGTTCGTTAACATTTACTGTATCAAATTGAACGCCAGCTAATTGTGCACCCTCATATTTAGCACACTCAAGTAAATGACTAGCTTTACCTTTGGCTTTCTTATTGACAATCTTACCAAGACTTGTCATAACCGTTTGACTATCGGTCAAATCAACATAATCCGTTGCAAAGTTTTCATCACTGCGCAAAGCCGTATGAACATATTCATTCAAAACATTAAGAATTTCTTTACGATCAACTGATGGATCATTTGCCATAATGGTTGCTTTCTTACGAAGTTCTTCTGGATCATCTTTGCCGTTTTCTTTAAAAGCATAACTACTTGAAGCAACGTCCATACCGTCATTCACAAACAACGGATAATACTTTTCACCATCAATTTCAACTTGACCGTCACCATAGTTCAGAATATTAGCTTCATGCGACAATAACGTATCTAATTCTTTAAGAGCTTCTTCTGATTTCAATGCAACAAAACCATACGCATCACCGTCAAAGTCTCCATCATGCGATTTATCCATAAGCGGGTTCATTGCAAAACCTGTAACACTATCATCAATCGTGATTTCAAAACTACGAACTGCACCAGTACGCCACGTAGGGTCACGCCAACCAAGAACTTTTAGACCCTTCGTCAAGACCCATTTTCTCAGCCGTTTCTCTTGAAATCGCAATTTGATTTACACCAAGACGCGGATCCGCACACGCAACAAGTGTCGCTGAATTATTCATACGTTTAGACGTAATCTTATCACGAATCAAAGAATGCTTACCATTCGCACCTGGACCATCAATCTTCGGCGCAGTATCCGTTTGAATACGTTCATAATAACGTTGTGCATTTTGCCATAACTTAGTTTGTTGGCTCTTTTAACTTAGCAATTTCAGCTTCATCACCACTATTTGCTTGAAGTTCTTTAATCTTATCAGATACTTCAATATAAGATGCGGCACGTTTATAAATTTCAATATAGTGATCAGTCACATCATGAGTCGCAGTCGAACCGTCCATCATTTCAGTAGAACGACGTAACGCCCCTGATAACACAGGAATACCAAATTCACCATTTTCATCACGAGTAAATGAACGAACATCATAACCTTTAAGTAAACGTGGGTTTTTCACCAGTAATAAGAATATTGTTCAATCGGTTATTAATCAACGGGAATGGCAAGTTCAAAAATACCACCATTATTCGCGATTTCTTTTCTATGAAATCATCGGCTGATTTATTTGGATCAACTTTAAAAATGAAGACGCTCTTCACCTTCTTGCGGATGATATCCCATTTTCAAATTACCATCATGATCAATATCAACCCCTTGAACCAACGCATATTCACGCAAGTCAGTCCACGGTGTTACGTTGTTACCATAAACTTCGTTGATGATGCCTTTCGCACCAAGTGCTTGCAAGTTCAACATCAACAATGTTGAAACCGAACGACCTTTACCTTTAGCAACATCCGATTTGTCATAAACGTGTGATTTCTTATCAACCGTCATATCCGTAATCATCATTGGCATGAACCCAATACCATTCGGTTTAACTTCACCGCGAAGAGGATCGACCAGATCAATCGTTTTCGTATCACGTGCTTGTTTCAATACAGACATATTATTACGAGAAAGTGTTGCATAAGGGCCCATTACAACATCCAACTCAGGATTTGCTTTAAAGAATTGAACTTCTTTCCAAATACCTTGCGCACGAGCTTCTTCCTCACTCATATTACGGTCAATAATAAGATTGGCAACCCCTTTATTTGAACCGAAGTCAGATTGCTTGTCACCTTTACGTTGCGCACGCATTGCTCCGTTTTCATCTTCATAAACAGGTACTTGATATTTCTCAGCATATTCTTTCGAAAATAACCATACCGTCATCATATGTCCAACCACCGAAAATTCATAAACGCAACTCCTACAGGTTCTGTTACCTGAAGTGCCACAAGAGCTTGCTTAGTTGCCATCATTTGACGGTCACTCGGCATAGAATCAATATATTTGAATGATTCTTGTTTCGTCATAGCCACACGGTCACGTTCTAATTTACCAGTGAATGGATTTTTCCCAACCATCAGACGCTTTAACAGTTCCATCTGCATTAACAACGGCACCGTCAACCAAATAACGTTCAACCCCTTGGTTCTTACCGGAACCGAGCATATACAGGTCAAAAATATTATTCCACTTAGGATCAACTACACGAAGGTTTTCACCAACTAATTTAGCTTCATTGAAACCATCTTGTTGAACATAATCATCAAAGTTAGTACCAGAAATATCACCATAACGATTAGGGAAACGAACACGATTACGAAGCGTGCGAATATTCGCTTTCAATTCATCTTCAGAACGAAGATCCAAGAACCGTTTCGTATAATCAGGATCTAATTTAAAACCTTGTAATTGACTACGATACACTTTATTAAGCGATGATGCACCCATTGTATCTACAAAGTTATCATAGCGATCATCGCCACGACCACCGAGATAAGCACCCTGCATTTGTTCAACCATATTCTTATCAATTTCAGCCATAATAGCTTGTTCATAAGAACGTAAACGCAAACGTGCACGACGTTCATCATCTGTTTCTAAACCAGCCTCAATCTTATGAGTTTCACCTGGCACAAAATATGCTTCATAACCCGGAACAAAACCAAATGACTCAGACGCGGCGAATTTAGTCTGAATAATACCGTATTCGTCTTCATTAAATACTTGACCGATTTGATTGGTCATTCGTTGAGTGGAACCATCTTTACCGAAAATATTTGGACGATCATATGAATATTGAATAACCCCATTATCGTCAATTTGAATATCAACATTCGAAATATTATCCACATCCAAATGCTCTTGAACACGCAACATTGCTTTTGTTTGATATTCTTTATGTTCAGGGTCTGAAACTAACACATCGGCTAAACTACGAGCTGTTTCAGGATCGAATTCAATCATACGATCTCGCAAACGATCAACAGCCATTTCATTACCAATCAACTTAGATTGATCATAACCCGAACGTTTAATTGCAGCTTCAACAGCATAACTCAAACGAGGACGATTTTCATCAGCTCCAAGTTCAGCTACAATTGCAGGATTAAATCCATTTTCAAAATCACCAAGATGTGTTGCAATAAAAGCTTTATGTAATTCTTCAAGAGCTTGCTCCGGATCAGTAAACCCATCAGCAGACGCTTTGATGAAATCTTCTAATTCTAATTTAACATCTTCATTTGGAATAGACGTCAATTCAAACTTACGAGTAGCATTATAAACTTCAGGATGCGCCATATAATGACGAATTTGAACCATATCATCAAACAACTCAGATTGTGATGAACTATAACGATTATCTAGCAAATGATCCACATGCGCATTTGCTTCTTCCAGCAATGCACGAGCTTCTTTCTTTTGATCATTTGTATAAGCTCGATTGTCAAGAATTTCACGAGCCTGTTCAACCACAACAGCCGCATCTGACAACTCATCGAATTTAATACTATCTGTATACGCAACAGTTGCTAAATCAATCTGACGTTTCAAAAATTCAGTTGCAGTCTCTTTTGATTCGAATGAAACTGATTTTGCACTATTTCCACGAGGAGCACTATAAACATTATATCGTACAGGACGTTCAACCCCATCTACAACTTCCGTAGCTGATGGATGATCTAACGTAATATCTGTAAAACGATAATTAGAATAAAGAAGCCCCATTCGTATTCTTATTGAATTCAGCTAAAAGTATCATCGGCACGACCATTATTTCGAGAATAACGGTGTTGAGACAACGTTGAAACCGTACGACCCGTAACCGCATCCAACAAACGCATTGAATCTTGAACAGATGGTGCAAAAGTACTATTCAATTCCTCAAGAATCGCTTTTACCTTTTACCTTCAGCTTGCCAGTAATACATACGCGTTGGTGTTTGTACACGCTCAACATATTCGGATTGGATTCGTCATATAAACGAAGAACCGTATTATTATCAATACGTACATTCAATTGAGCTACATCACCAAAGATACGATAAAGGTTCTTGAACAGAAACATCATAACCATTTTTACGAAGCTCATTGAACATATTCACAATATATTGAGCTCTATCAGAACGAATCTCTGTATCGCTAAACACACGAGACATAATAGCACGATCTTCTTTACTGATAAGAGTGTCCATCATATCTTTAAGACCGGGTTCATGATCGCCATTTTCTAATTTTACGACCATTCCAACCATAAACAGTATAAACTTCTTCCGTTGGCATATCTGGTCGAGCCACTTTAGTTTTTCCGTCACGACTTAACTTACGAGTTGGACGAATAAATTCATCATCTAAATTCACAACGGCGCGCGGAAGAATATTATCAACAGAATCGCCTTTAGATTTAGCATCAATAAATTTAGCGTAATCCGCACGATTCACATAAAAAACAGCATTATCAATATTACCATCATTCAAATATTGACCGTAGTCTTCATTGATAGCTGTAACCGGGAATTGTTGTCAAATCAACAACATTTCCATTACCATCTTCGATCGGCGCAGCCGTCTTACGAAAATTCATAGTAACACCCCCTAATCTTTCAATAGATTTTCTCTATTAAAAAAATTTGAGCAACATTAATAGATGGATCAATTTGTTCATCTTGGATCAATAATTGTTGAACAACTGCGTCATAAGAATCTAAACCAAATTCCGAACCTTTAATTTCACGAACCTCATTCGCCAAGCGACGAAGTTTCGACGGAGACAAAAGGCGGAAGACCCATCTTCGCACGTGCGTCTTGCATAGAACGCACCCAAAGATATTCCCGCTCAAGTTGAGGGATAAATGCATATTCCATATTTTATTCTCACTTTCTGACTCGATCTAAAAATCGAGTTCGTTTTATTTTATGTATACTTTTATTATATCAAAATTGAAAATAAAAATGCAAGTACCTAAAAAAAGTTGACACATAATAGATATATGATATAATAAACAATTGAGAAAACTAGAAAGGACTATAATAATGACAAATAAACAAATCACATTGAAACTTGAAAAATACTGGTGAAGTAATCCCTGTTAAAATCACATCCAAATTCGTAGATGAACAAGGAAACACGCGTTATCGAGGTGTCTACAAAAACACAGGTATGTCTCGCATTTTCGAATTTTACCCAGCCGCTATCGTGGCCGAACACAACTAAAAAGATACTCTTTACGAGTATCTTTTTATTTTTCTACCGAATATTCGTATTCATAAACACGATCGCCTATTTCATTTACAATTTCTTGCATATCATTGCGCATTGCATAGAACAACGCCAACCGAGCAGCGGCACGAACATCTTGGTGATGCGACTTATCGAATTTCCATAAACCACGCACGTAATACACTATCAGGAACATCTGTCCCATACCCCATATTCGCTTGCTCTACAACATTCGGTACTAGTTTCTTAACAGCTTCTACTGTCTGAACAACGGAATTATCACGTGCACTATTACCTTGACGAACAATGAATTTTTCTACGATAGCAATATCGTAATCGAGCGTTACACCGACAGTCGCCCACCAGTCACTGAAATTATCCACGCCGTATGGTACAACCAATAATTAATCAATTGGGTATTATCCAATAAGACAATACCTGTAGTTGATGTGCTAATACGATTACTGGACGGATCAATTGATAGAATTCTTGTCATTAAAGTTTCCTCCGATATCACCATTATAGCAAACTTTATCGAAAAATGCAAAAAAAAGAAGCTCAAACGAGCTTCTTTTAAAGATGATTATTTTTCATCACGTTTGCGAAGACCTAAGTACGTCGTCTAAACCACCAAGCCCTACAACTGACAACAGTGCGATAATCGCAGTATTACGTTGTTTCGCTTGCTCACTAGTCTTAGGTAGTTCTTTTGGTTTCACATACACGGCTTCGATAACTTGTTCTTGATCCGTTACCTTACCTGAAACCTTACGTTCTTTAGAACCAGTTTGTTTGATTCCAACAAAAGGCGTATTTAACACCATCTTTTTCGATTGTTTCAGGAGCTTCACCAGTAAACTCAGTATCTACTTCAGCGTTTTCACCAGTCAATACTTTCTTCTCAGCGATTTCTGATCCAGATTCATCAACAAATTTCAACGTTACAGGTTTACCGATCTTCACAGCCACGAATGTAACCAACACGTCACGGTCAGTAACTTTTACCAGTAGCGGGTACACTATCTTTCGCAAGCTCAAGACGATAACCGTCTAATTTTTGGCGTTTCAACCTTGTACTCTTCATCTTGGTAAGCTTCCATGACATCTGTTTGTTTGACAAGTTCTTGGCCTTTACTATCGACAACACGGTAACGAACTTTACGTTTTTCCATTGTACCTTGAGCCACAATCTTATCAACTTTTTCAGTAACAGTTTCTTCAGTCACTTTTTCAGAACCATCTACTTTTTGACCTTTTTGAGTTTCGTAAGTAGTTGTTACCTTAATAACACCATCAACACCCTCTTGAAGAACTTTTTCTTCACCTTTTTAAGTGTTGGGTCTTGTTTATAAATCGTTTCAAACGGAACTTTCTTCTCAGTTACTTCTGATTTAGAACCTTTAGTACCGATATGGATAATCTCATTGACAGGTTGTTTTAGTGACTTTCTCAGTTGATTTACCTTCAAGAGTTGTGATCTCTTTTTCACCCTCAACGCCTTTTTGAACAACTTTCTTTTCACCAGCTGGCAATGTTGGGTCTTCTTTTGTTTCCGTTTGGAATGGAATCTTTTCAGTCCGTACAGTTGGTTTTTGCAACAGGTAAAATCGTGTCTTCTTTCTTATCTACTTCTTTACCATCGACTGTTACAGAACTTGTAATTTTTCTTAGCTGAATCGACAGATCCACCAAATGTATAATTCACAACATATTTACCATCATTCAACTCACCAGTATCGACAGAAACCTTATTATCTTTAATAGTCAAAGGTGTTTTCTTACCAGATGGATCAACCAATTCCGCAGTTTTGAGTGTTACACCCGCTTCAGGTGTAATTGTAATGTGACCTTTTTGTTTAGTTGTCGTTGTTTGTGCTACAACTTTTTCAATCGCAGTATTCTTGAACTGTTCAAGTATTTCTTTTACAACTGTCGCTTCATCTTTACCGGTCACATCATAGATATTTGGATGTCCAAGCGCCGTCATTGATTTAATAAAGTTTGGATCATTATTGTCTTGCGTGGATGCCCTATTACGGTTTACAACAGACATAAACGTTTTAGCATTAGATTTTGCCCACGATGCAAACGTTCCATCCATTTTTTCTGTATCAGCCCATCCATCTGTAAACTGAATTACTGAAACTAACTGATTTTTATTAGTCTGCGAAGAATATACTTCTTCAAATGGAACAATCGTGATTTTTCCATCATCCTTATCATTATTTTTATACGCTTTATCACCAAAAGTCTGTGATACCGCATTAAAAAGTGCCGTATATGTAGGAAGACCACCTGGTGTATCTGGATATTTAATTTGAAGAAGTTTGTCAATCATCGCAATAGCTTCAGATTTAGAAAGCAATACAGTGAAACACCTGTTTCCCAATCTGCATTTCGAAGTTTAGCATAATCCAATTGGGCACCATGAGCCGCATATGAATCAGATCTATTAAAAATATAAGCCTGTAACATCACATGATCTTCATCCGTCAAATCTGTTTGAATCAATGTTTTCAATTGAGTCAACGCCGTATTACGCTTACCTTGAAATGATGAACTATAGTCAATAATAGCAACCAAATCCATAGGGTTTATGTTGTGATACTTTTGTTTCAGTTGTATTTTTTTAGATACAGCTGTAAAGTTCAATTGATTTGATCCATCTTGACCTGATTTATATTCAGCCGCCAAAACAGTAACGGGTGCCAATGCTGAACCGACAATAGGAGCTACAGCAAGATCCCTAACATAGAAACATTAACCAAATGTTTCCCAATTTTACGCATACTAAATGTTTCTTTTTAACATATTATATTGAGTCCTTTACTTAAAAATTTCTTAACAGTCACATTATATCACATTAAAATTATAAACACAAGCCTTAAAAATTCGTTGGCCTAGCCAACGAACATTAACTAATTAGAAATTTATTATTTGAAAGGAATATATTCTTATGCCTATCACATGGATCGTAATCGGAATCCTCGTTCTGATTATCGGAACAATCATCGCTTCAGGATTTGTATCAGCAAGTCCCGGACAAATCAAAGTCGTATCTGGACCGTGGGGTCAGCGTACGATTCACGGTAAAACTGGATGGAAAAATTCCATTAATTGAACGCGTAGACGTCATGACAGCTTCAATGATCTCTGTCGATGTTCGTACTGCTGATTTCGTACCAACAAACAACTACATCAACATCAAAGTTGATGCAGCTGTAAAAGTTCGTATCGGAATCGATAAAGAAGAACTCTTTAAAGCAGCAACTCGTAACTTCTTATACAAAGACACATCTGAAATCGCAGATGAAGTCCGCGACACTCTTGAAGGACACTTGCGCGCTATCATCGGCCAAATGAAATTGGAAGATATCGTCACAAATCGTGCTGTATTCTCAGAAAACGTTCAAGCAAATGCAACCAAAGACCTTGAAGAAATGGGTCTTGAAATTGTTGCCTTCAACATCCAAGGACTTTCTGATGCAAATGGTGTTATTGATAATCTCGGTGTAGACAACACAGAAACTATCAAAAAGATGCAGCTATCGCTAAAGCCAAAGCAACCCAAGAAGTTCAAGAACAACAAGCCGTTTCAAACAAACTCGCTAATGACGCTCGCGTCAAAGCAGAACTTGAAATCGCTGAAAAGAACACGGAATTAGCTAAACGACAAGCGGCTCTTAAAGTTGAATCAGACACAGAACGAGCTAAAGCCGAAGCCGCGTACAACATTCAAGCTCAAATTCAACGTAAATCAATCGAAATTGAAACAGCTGAAGCAGAAATTGCTCGTCAAGAACAAGAGGCCAAAGTTAAAAGAACGCGAAGTTGCCGTTAAACGTCAAGCTCTTGCTGCCAGTGTTGAAGCTGAAGCCGATGCACAAAAAAATATGCAGCTGAACGTAACGCCGAAGCTGAATTGATTCGTCGTCAAAAAGCAGCTGAAGCTGAACTCTTCGAAACTCAAAAGAAGCTGAAGCTCAAGAACGTCGCGCTGAAGCAAATCGTCGTCAAGCTGAAGAAGAAGCAAAAAGGGATCGAAGCCAAAGGTAAAGCCGAAGCCGAAGCTATCCGCATGAAACTCGATGCCGAAGCAGAAGGTCTTGACAAGAAAGCGGAAGCAATGAAGAAATACGGTGAAGCCGCTATCACAGAAATGCTCGTCAACGTCTTGCCTGAAATCGCTAAAAACGTTGCCGCTCCACTTTCGAACGTTGATAAGATCACGATGTACGGTGAGGGCAATTCTGGAAAAATGGTTGGCGACATCATGACGTCAATGAACCAAATCACAAACGGCATGGGTCTCGATGTCAAAGATCTCATTCAAGCAACCCTCACAGGTCGCGCAATGGGCAGAGCTCAAGCCGACGTTATCGAAAAACACAGACGTACCATTCGATCACGAATAATTAAAAAGATACTCTTACGAGTATCTTTTTATTTTTTAGTTTTCGTCACGTTTACGAAGACCTAAATAAGTTGCTAACACTACCTAGCCCTACAACTGACAATAGTGCGATAATCGCAGTATTACGTTGTTTAGACTGTTCACTAGTCTTAGGCAATTCTTTTTGGTGTTTCTTTCTTTTCAACAGGCTTATAATAGTGGATCGTATTTCCACCTTCATCTTTCGTTTCAACGAATTCATAACCAGGAATATCTTTCTTCGGTTGTTTACCATCTTCTTGTTTAGAAATTTCTTTTTCCGGTTGTGATATCGATGTGTTTCGTAATTACTTTCTCAGAAGGCTTTTTCGACGGGTTTGTAGTAGTGAACTGTGTTTCCACCTTCGTCTTTCGTTTCAACGAATTCATAACCTGGAATATCTTTCTTCGGTTGTTTACCGTCTTCTTGCTTAGAAATTTCTTTTCCAGTTGTGATGTCGATATATTTCGTAATCACTTTTTCAGCAGGTTTTTTTCGACTGGTTTGTAATAGTGGATCGTGTTTCCACCTTCATCTTTCGTTTCAACGAATTCATAACCAGGAATATCTTTCTTCGGTTGTTTACCGTCTTCTTGCTTAGAAATTTCTTTTCCAGTTGTGATGTCGATATATTTCGTAATCACTTTTTCAGATGGTTTTTCAGGATCAGCCGGTTTTTCAGGTTCTTGCAAACGACCCGGAGTTACTTGAACCTGAATAGGTGCAACAGTACCAAGTTTTGGTTGTTCTGGTTTCTTAGGTTCAGGTGTTTTCAATAGATCTTCAGGAATTTCACCATTATATGGTACGGGTGCAGATGGTTTTGGCGGTAACGTATTTGAACGAACTTCTGAGTTGAATTGGAACCACTGACGTTGAGTTCCACGCGCAGGATTTGCTGTTGGATGGTTACCGATAATAAATTCTACAGAACCAGCTGCCGCTTTAGCTGTTGCTTTTTGCAGCACCCGCACCATAGTAAGAATTTGGATTATCAGCCGTCGAATCCCACTCACCACGTTCAAACTTAGAACCTTCGCTCTTCGTGTTATTAGAAGATGTCGCACCGAGTTTGCCATCTTTATACACAATAGATGAACCTGTAATTTGAATAGGTTGAATTGAATCAGTTACACCAACATATTCTTGCTCATTAAAGCCTTGATTCGTATAGTTCAAACTTGCAAAACTAAACAAAGCGCTACCATCAGCTAAATTAACTTTAGAACCGTCTTCATAATAAAATGTAGCTTTCATACGAATCTTCGTATCAACACCTTGTTTATCACGATTTGTACCAAAAGTAAATCGTAATCGTTGGGTCTTGATAAACAACCGCTGTCACTGTATTATCATTTGAAGGTGAGCTTTCAAGTGTATAATCATAAACAACCTTAGAAATCTTACGACCCTTGAACGTAGAGTTTTGAAGACCGTCATATGTAACGGTAGTTGTCTTACCTTGTTCTAAACCAAGAACAGTCGCTTGCGTTTGACCGGCTTCACCAGATCCACCACCAACAGCACCCGGGTTATTTACAGTTTGCCATTGAATTGTATTACGTTGATGACCAGCTGCAATATGACGCCCTCGCAGAAGCATTAATAACACCCATACCGCCTACAGCATCAGCTGCATCCAAATAAATAGTGTTACCAGAAACAGACAATTTAGCATTTGGTTTCACGTTTAAAAATCAAATCCTGACTCTCAGGTTGACTCAAATAACCGTCTTTCTTAGCATTCTTAGTTGCTTCAGCCAAAGCCTTATTATATTCCGCTAGTTTGGCTTCATACGCTTTCAACTCTTCTTTATATTTAGCTGATTTATCCTCAGCTTCTTTTTCTTCGTTGAATATTCAGCAATTGCTTTTTGACGAGCAGCCATTTGCTCATTATATGCTTTCAACTCAGCATTGTATTTTTCAAGAGCTTCTTTTTGCCGCCACATTTGTTTCACCAACAGATGCTTGACGCTTAATCGCATTTTCCAAAGCTTTTAACTTGTTCAGCAATATGCTTATCATAATCAGCTTTGTTTTATGAAAAACTTTTTCAAGTTGCTCCGTTACTTGAACGCCCGCTTTACGAGCCTCGTCCACGAGTTCTGCATAAGATTTCACAGTCGTAGCATTTGCAACAACCTCGTCAGCGAAAGCTGTCAATGGTTGCGCAAGAGGTGCAGCAAAACCGAACGCAGTTGTAGCGAGCATCGCACAAGTTGTTACTTTAAATAAATTCTTTTTCATTACGGTAAAAGATTCCTTTCAAGAATAATATAAAAAGATTATATCATAAAGTCAATTTAAACGCAATATTCAAAAAAAGCACGAACAAGTTTCGTGCCATGATGGAACGTAAGCGAATTTTATGATAGAATAACAATGTAGAAATAACTATATAGAAAGGACGATCACATGCCACTTACAGAGAACCTCGCGAGCGAGTTGCGCAAGCTACGCGCGCAAAAGAAAACCTAAAAAGAAATCGCTCGCGAAACAAAGCTATCGACAGCAACTGTATCGAGATATCTGAAAGATTTAGGGTATTGAAAAACAACCACTAAACCTTGATCCAAAAACAATACAAAACCTCTATCAAGAAGGCTATACAATTAACGAGATAGCGAAGCACTTTCAAGTCAGTCATGGCGTCATCTCACGACTCCTCACAAAAGAAGGCGTGACATGGACTCGTGGCGAAAAACGTCCATAGGCATTTTGAACGAAAACACGATGAGCTTTGGCCGAGCATCGTGACAGACCTCGATAAAGGCATCGCAAAAGTCACTGTCGCGAGCAAATACGGCATCCGAATAGAAAAATCTGAAGCGATTAATGGTACGCCATCATTACAAAAACAATTTACAGAGGACTTATCAGACCTCGACCAAGCCTTTATCGACACTGAAAAGTTATCCGGTAAAGCCAAATCTACCAGACTTCGCTACCTAAACGCTATTCGCGATTACGTAAACGAACACCAAGAGATACCGTCTAAAAAGTAATCTCGCACAGTATCTCCATATAGCACCCGCGACCGTATCTTGGTATTTCAACACTTATGAGCTCAACCATCTCGTAAAACCCACAAGTACATCTAACCAAGTAGCAACTATACTAAAAGTCTTACAAGATAACAAAATCGAATATCAACTAAACAGACGTGATCTCTTAACCAACAAGCAGGAAATCGATATTTGGCTTCCCGATCACAACCTCGGCATCGAAGTAAATCCCGTATCGACGCACACCATCGATGACCCAAAAATGGGAGCTTCACTGATAAAAACTACCATCAAGCCAAATCCCAACAAGCACTAAAAGACAAGATCGCACTCGTCCACATTTACGATTCTGATCTACAGAGCACTCAAAAGTTAAAAGCGCTCGAAACACGAATTCAAACACTCACCGAAAACAAACCCAAAATCGGTGCTCGCGCGTGCACAATCAAAGAAATCGATAAAAAGACAGCACACGAATTTCTCAATAACTATCACTTTCAAGGTACCGATCAAAGTGCCCGTCACCGTCTCGGTATGTATTATGGTGACGAATTAATAGCCGTGCTCACTTGTGGAAAATCGAGATTTACATCTCATACATGGGAACTATACAGATATTGTGTCAACCCGCACTATATTGTACACGGTGCCTTTGATAAGCTATTGAAGTACTTCACCAAAAACTATACAAACAGCGGTGAAACGCTTGTCACATACATGGATCTCAATAAACGCTTTACCGTGTCTAACATATACGAACGCTCTGGTTTCATTCTTGACGGAATTACACCGCCGAATTACGTATGGGTTCAACGTAACACATTCGATTGCAAAACTCGCTATGAGACAACGAAACAAAAACTCGTGCGAAAAGGTTTCGATAGCAACTTAAGCGAAATTGAAATCATGCGCAATCGAAATTACTATCGCGTGTACGACGCAGGAAGCCTTCGCTACATTAAAAAAACTCTAGCATTTCGCTAGAGTTTTTCTTTTAGAATTCTTCGTCTTCAGGAGCATCCGTATCAATCGTATTTTCACGACGATTACAGATATCTCGAACCGTCTTATCGAACGAACCGCCTGCGATAGACTCCCAAGAATCTAACTTCGCAAGATATTCGTAGAACTCAGGTTCGACGCGGTATCCCTCAAGAGCGAGACCGTCAGTTGCTTCCATGTAGACTTTCGAATTAGGGTCTTGAGCACTCTTTTTCGTACTCTTTAACCGATGGATCGTAGCTCACATATCGAATACCCGATGAACTTGACAAGATTTGTTTATCGTCATCCCAACGGAACTTCGTATCACTCATAAATTGTGATTTAGTCTTGAGCACGGCTTCAATAATCGTTGAATCGATACCGGTACCGCCCGTATAACCTTTTACCGTGCGGACTAATCAACATATCACGACTAACCATTCCGCCAGCATAGATTTTTTCACGATAATCTGGAACTAATTCTTTTTCAGCCTTAGTCACAGCTTTTTCGTAATCAACGTTGACTGTAATCGAAGCTTCACGTTCACGAGCAATGTTTTCATACATAACAGACGTATCACCCGTTGATGACATTTCATCATCTAATTCGTGTTGAGCTAAATAATCTTGTTCAATTTCATAAAGCTCATCGTTGACAGCATCCATAATGTCACGCGCATACTCATCAGCATCCATAATGTCGATATCGTGCTGACTGTAACCATATGCTCCACGATACTAGCGTTCCATTTCCTCAACCAAACGAGCTTGCGACAAACGTTTTTCAAGCATCGCATAAAAGTTCGGCTGATTCTTTTCAGGATCAAATTCCAACACAGAAGACATGGTTGGAATGGTTTGGAGCGTATATTCTACACCAGGCTCTTGAATCGTATCGTTTTGCATTGCAAATACTGGAGGCAGAGATGATGCTCCATAGTTATAAATAGGATCATCACCCGCACGCATTACAATCGCACCAAACTTATCCAATCGCAAGAATTCATTTCGAGAAATAACATCTTCTTCAAGCACCGTTTTCGTTTTAGAAATACGACCATCTGTCTTTTGAACGCGTGATTGAGTATTTTCAGAAACCGTCAAGCTATTAACACGTTCAACGTGACGTTTACCTGCAACCGCAACCAAGTCATCAATCATGGTTACGTCATTAGATTTCAAAAAGATCAAATCGTTCGAGTTACCAGAGATAATCTTATTCTTATCACCACCATAAACCGCTTCAAGCTGTTGGAGTGTTTGCAAAATCAAGTGGAAACGTTGATCAGCAGACAAACCGATAGAAAGAAGTGTTTCTAAGTCGTTAATACCATGACCGTCCGACTGCAAGTTACCCAACTCATCGAGCATGTAATTCGTACCATAAAAGCGGTTTTTGATTCGCCTTCGTCAAATACGCACTAGAAAAGGCAGAGTCTGTAACCTGTTTAATCAAGATCAAAATCAAACGAGCATAAGCCGTCAAGTGCGGAGGTGTAATAAAGTTTACAAATTTCGGTTTGTCCGTATACCGCAGTTTCAAATCAGAAAACGCATGAACTTCAATTTCCTTATCTCGTAAATTACGTCCGCCCTCGCTATAATTACGGGAAATCTTTAACCGTCTTCTTAATCATAGTGTTACGAGGAACAAACTTACGACGACCTTCTTTATCTTTAACCGGACGCAATTCGGTCAAAGTACCATTTCGAAGAATTTTCTCTTTTGTAACAGGATTCTTAATGAAGGACTTACCATCAAGTCGTGTCAGATAATCAAGACGTGCTTTAAAATAGAAAATCTTCATCGGAACATTATTATCAGGGTTAACGATTTCCATCTTAATATAGCCATCACGTCCTTCGAATTTACCATCAAAGGCGTAATGAACCCAACCATCACGACCGATATTAAATGAATGTCCAAAAAGTTTCGGATCCAATTCTTCTGTAAAGGTATCATCTGTCCATGCAGACCAACGAACCAACTTACCAGCATATTTATAACGAGCCATCCACTCAGATGTAAATCGAACGGCCACCCGACGTGGGAATGACAATGACTCAATGTCAAAGTTCTGAGAAGCTGTACCGGAAGTCAAGGCAATAATCGTTGGGTCGGTGAAGAAACGCATTGATGCTGTAGCGATTCCGTCATACAGAACTGAGCATTTTTTCACTTTGCATCATCGATTTCAAAGTCTTATTAGATGAGTCCAAAAGGTCACGCATACGGTTCTTCGGCAAAGCTTCCGTCGCATCGAAGAACAAGTCGAGCAACACTTTTTCAGTTGGCTTAACAGATGGATCGAGAACTTCTTCACCCGTCTCATCGTTAATAACCGTCGGTGGCTTGTCTTCTTCTTTAACCCATGTTTTCATCGGGTCGTTTCTTTCTTAGAAACCAAACTTGAGAACATCTTGAACACATTATAGAGTGTTACTTTACCCCACATGTTATTGATTTCAGCATCGAGCAAGTGAACGTTACGACCGTCAAGTTCTGCCCGACGACGCATTTCCATTTCTTCTTCTCGATAGAAGTCAATAAGCGCAAGACAAGTACGTTCAAACGCAGCTGACGCAGATTGAGGCCATACAGGATCCTCACCACCATCTTTTAGGGAAGAATACGGAAGACAAGTTGGTCAAATACTCAGCAACTTTCTCCATACGTCCTTCACGCGCAGCTTCTACCGCATAACCAAGAGGATTGAAGATATCCGTCTTCATCGGATTAATCAAGTTAAACTGCACAATATCATATCCACGAATAGTCGCCCGCACATAGAACTTAACAAGAAGCTCTCCTTTAGGGTCATTGTTTACGATATTCCATTGCCGTTTCTCTCGAGTCCACATATCAAGAAGCGCTTCGATATATGTTTGCCCCTTACCAGCCCTAGTAATATGGAGAATCATAACGTTTACCGGCGCTGTATCAACGAAATAGACACCTGTTGGGCGTTGCCGTTCATAAGCTGGAATTTCCCAATCATTATTCATCATATCAATTAGTGATTTATACGGAGCTGATTGGTCGTCACCACGAGCCTTACCCTCGCTATCGAACACTAATTCTTTTGCGTGATCGAATACCCGTTGAGGGTTGCCTTCGAAAAATACTAATTTTATCGAAAACTTCGCCACCTTTATCCATATCGATCATCGGTTTCTTCTCAGAATCGGATTACCTTCGCTATCAAGAACCTCTTCACCTTCATAGAAAATCTCAAAAATCTTCAGGATCATCCTCGTTTGGAACAATAACGTCAGCTGTATAACGTTTTTGTCATCATAACCGCAGGAACACCTTTATTCGATAAAAACGCATGGCTTAAAATAGCTGACGGCTTCACACTACTATGAGGCACACGGTCAGGAAAAAAACTGGAAAACGTTCTACAATTTCCTCTTTATACATAACGTGACCGTCTGACGTATAATCGTTCAGTTGACCGTCTTCATCTAAGATACGATCTGTGCTCTGTTTCCGCTTGAATTTATCGTAAACGATAAATCCGACCATAGTGCCAACTAGTAAATTAACAGGCCACGCCCACCAGCGTAACGACATGGACGCCGATGATAATGCAGATGAACCTTTACCGTTCATCATCCCGTTAATCGCTCGATACATGACCGAAACTACCCACGTAGCGCCTAAGCCTGAAATAAATGTCCCGATTCCGCCAACCAAACCAAACACCTTTGACGAATCGTAGCCTTGCGTATTTCGAATCTTACGAGCCGCTTGTTGGCTATTGATACGATCTCGATATTTACCGTATTGATCGACCGGGAGACTTTTCATTTTTTGATAACCTGTTTGAGGCTTCACTTTTAATGGATTTTTAAATTTCCCCATTGAAGTTTTCCTTTCTGTCTAATGGCATTAAAATAATCTTTTCTGCCCAATAGACTTATTATATCATAAAACGATTACAAAAAGTGCAAATTTCTGCGAGTTTTCGTCACCGATTTCGCACAAACATGCACTTTTGCGAGTCTCACAAAAGACTCATCTTTTAAATAACCACAGTTTCGAACCAGCGGTATAGATTCTGTCATAGCCCTTCTTATCATCTGTCCGGTGCGACAATTCTGTCTCAACAAAATGGTCAATATCTTCTTGTGAATCAAACTGACCGTATTTCGACAGTGAGACCCTCGCGCACCCCACGGTGTTGCAATCTGCCACGAATACACATCTGTCGGATCTGTCCAGGAACTAAACAAGAGTGACGGACCTGTTTCCTTGACCAAAAATCCCACCAGCTTTCTGATAAGATAAACCGTTACCTAGATTATTATCAGAATAACTGTAAAGTTCTTCGACATCGTAATCTTTAAAGAAACGAGCAATAATCTTAGACGTTAATCCCACAATTTGCACATCAGGCTTAACGCACAAACGTTTCAATTCAGATTCAAAGTTACGATTATTCATATCAAAAGACGCAACCGCCACTAAATTAGAATCATTATAAACTAGATAATAAACAGATGCTCTACTCGCACCTTGCACGTGATATTCATTAAGAAAATCGCGTGCTCTTTTCTTGTCCGCTTGCTTCGTGGCCTTTTTAATCACAGTGTTTTCTCGCAAATAATCGGACAGAATAACCACTCACAAGTTGCTTAATGCGTGTTTTCATGCGCGTGTTAAATATCACGGATCTAAATCATAGCCGTACAAGTGAATCAAAGTAATGCCCTTCGCTGAAGCTGACTTGTACTTATTATAATGATACGAAGCCTCTTGCACGTGTCCATAACAAGTTCGCTCAGGATTCGTCGCATAACGATTACTATTATGTGTTACATTTGGGTTGACTTCGATTGCGAGGTTCTTAGACGGAATATAGAAATCAAGTTCTAATCCGTTTAATAACTTACGATGATTCGCTACATAATCGACACCGAGTTCGTCCAAGTAATTCGCAACCATTTGCTCGTAACGTGACGCAGACTGATTTAAAAACGCATCCGGAACCGAAACTAAACCGCGCTTACTATAAAGTGTCAACCACGGACCTGAAAACGTCATATTTAATCGAAACATCGCGTTTGTTGGATAAACAACGGGTTCGCCTTTGATCTTCGCCCACGCTTCAAACAAGAAAAATCAGTGCGGATTCGTCGTCGCCATATAAAAACAAAAGATCGTCTTTTTCAAGTTTTAAAACAGACGCTATATCTTGTGCGGACGTAACACCCAACTGCACAAAAACATCGGACCATTCATCTTTTAAAGTTTCATACACATGCTTATTCCACGACTGTACCGTATCCGATAACTTAAAATTGTGATCAGCTCCATATTTCGCAAGCATAGTATCTTTTTGTTTTTGTTTGATAGAATCTAACTGCATCACATTATCGACACCGTATTTTTTTGACGAGTCGTTTGTTTACGTAATTCTTGATTAGACTCTAACTGTGTCGTATGTTCTACGCCATACAATCGCATCGTTGTTTTCTTTTTGACTATGCTTTTTATGTTGTTTCCAAAAAGCATCAACATCGACATCGATCAAGACATCTTTGAACAACTTACGAGTATCTTTAAAAATAAGTCCAATATTTTACAGACAAATCCATCAAATCTAAAGAACCATTCGCAAAACGTTCTAAATCGGCTCTCATTTCGTCATAGCGAGCGTTTGAGAAAGCGACAAGCTGATTATATGCCTCGCCCTTAGAAGCTCTCAGAGACTTGTTTAGAGCTATAATTTCATCGAGCCCGGAATCGTCCACGAGAACTAATTTAAAACCAACTAGGTCGCACGTGTCCGTATACATACATATTTGTGATTTCTTCTTTTGTTAAGTAAACCTTAGGGAAAAACATCGTTCCATTTGGAACTTTTACATATTCATTCGTTCTTTTCATAGATCTATTATAACACTTTTGACCTTTACTTGCAAAAAAAAACACCGCCCAGATAGCTAGTGTTTTTCTGAACTCATTTGTGTCCAGCTAGTGTTTTGGGCAGTGTTTTTGAATTAGGGTTGGGCTGTTTGATTTTGCCCGTTTGGTTGTGCTTGATTTGCACGTTCACCGAGAGCTTTCGTCAAACTATCAATTTGAGCTTGTTTGGTATTGCTTTTCGGTTTTAGCGTTGTTCGCTTCAGTCTTAGCTGTTTGTGCATCTTTCTTCGCATCTTCCAAATCACGTTTCAATTGAGTAATTTGAGTTTCAACTGAATGATTGTTAGTTGCTTGTGCTTGATTCATCACATAAGCTGTAATCATCACGCCACCGATAGCTGTTGCGAGTGCTGCCAGTGCCGCGACAATCCAACGATTACGATTTGCAACGATGATGTCTTTTTCACGAGCGTCCATACGACGTTCAAGAGCTTCAGCACGGTCGTCTGAGACTTTAAGACGATGACGATATTCTTCTTCTTTCTTCTCATCAAGAGTTTCAAATTTCTCCGTCATACGATCAAGTGATGCACGGAGCTCTTTTGTTAACCGCACGTTCAGCATCGAGTTCAGCTTGCAATTCTTTTTAAGATCGCTAAGATTAAATGATGATTTCTCTTCAAGAGCTTTTATAATCAGAAGCAGCTTTATCACGAATTGCCTCAATTTCAGCATTCTTTTTCAAGCAATTGTGCGCTAAACTTATCTTGCAACGCTGTAAGATCAGCTTGCATATCCAATTGTTTTTGAATCGCATTTGCGCGCATAACTTCTGACGCGAAGTTTTGTTCGATGTAACGATTGATGTGGTTGCTTTCACTAAGCGCCAACTCTTTCACACCTTTATAAACTTTCGCCATTTCATCACGATAGTGCATCAACAAGTTCGTAGTCGCACGTTCCATGAATACACGAGCTACATCACGACGACGAGTATGCAATTCACGAAGACCTTTAGACTCATAATCTTGACCTTCAAGCTCAAGTTTAGCCGTATCCAATTCAAGATCTTTAGCTAATTGTGCACGATTTTCATCATCAAATTCGCGTTCCGCTTGAAGCTTACGTTCCTCAATAAATTTATCTTTACGAGCATCGTATTCGCGTTGAATTTCGTCTTTTTAGCTTCGTGCTCCATATAAATGGTTTGAATAATACGATCGCGTTCCGCTTTAATGTCGTTGTATTTTTGACCCGCTTCCGTATTACCATCATGATAATCAAGTGTTTTCGTAAGCTTATCAGCATACGTACGAAGCGCTAACACATATTCGCTTGCAAGTGTATTTGTGCGTTCATCTAAATAACGAAGAATTCTTGTATTTGCAACACTCGCCATTTGCGCAACGTGTTGATCCAAGTGATTATTCGGATCATTAGGTTGTTCATTGAATAACTCTACAGAGTGATTATCTTGACCAAATACTTTATAGAATTCTTCATCTGATACTTCAATATCAAGCGAATCCGAATTCAATTGTTTAATCAATTCTTCTTGAATATCCACTAAGTTTTCAACGTCTGGTTGAGCAACGGGAACTTGTTCTACAACGGATGCTTGTGGGTCAAAGTCTTGCTCTGGATCAAACATCGGTTGTTCATAGCTAGGTTCGTTGTAATCCACAGTATCGTTGTAGTCAACAGGATCTTCGTAAACAGGTTCACCCTCATATTGAGATTCTTCATACACTGGGTCTTCTGAATACTCTTCAACAGATTCAACTTCGTCGTAATCGGAATCAGGGTCGTATTCTTGATCTGGATCATAAGCAGTATCAGGATCGTAACCCAAATCATCAGATTCTTCAACCGTTTCTTCTACACGAGAAACAGGTTCATCTTTAACTTCATGAAGATTGATGATTTCCGCTTCATCAGGTACGCCCTCTTCATCGTTTTTGATTTTAATGGTCATGTGTCCATTACGAATATTTGTCAATTCGTTCAAAGTAACCGTATCAGACAAAAGAATTACACCATCTTTAGCGTTAAAATCAGGAGTTACGACTGCGATGTGCATTGGCGTTTTTTCGATAAATGACCATTCAGTCATATCCGCCAACGTATCTGTTGTTGGAATCAACGCCAAGGTTCCTGATTCAAAAATCTCCTTCAACAAGAACTGCTTGAATCAGTCCATCGTTAATAGAAGCAGAGAAAGAACCAACTTCCTCATTTTTCTTATACTTCTTACCGAAAGCTGCTTCTAAGTCATCAGCTAACATTGCGATGATGACATAGTTCTTATGATCACCATCCGTATACTCAACAATTGCGCCTCGTTGATCGGAATCGTTATACAATTCCTTAATGTTATCGTATACCGTCTCCGCAACCGTTTCATTAAATTGTAATTGCGCAAACAAACTTTTCTTACCAAATACCGCCATTGGTCTATTTTACCCAAGATTCATGCAATACAGATATTGATAAATCTATTCCTTTCATTTGTACTTATTATTTCTTTGTTTTTCATGCCATCTTGTAATAGCGTCTTTGTTCTTCGCTGAAAGCGCTCGTAGCATACACCATATCACCGACAAACACTTTAGAGATATCTTCTTTATGGAAGTCATCCGTAAATGCCATATCCGTTTACGATCTGGATCTGGTTGATCCGGTTCAGGGTCAACAGCCGCATATAGTTTGCCTTCTAACGCTTCACCATTATTGATAGCCCGGGCGATTGCTGTCTTGAAATCATCATCCAACGCACGCACAATACCACGAGCACCACCATCTTCTGTAGCAACACCGCCACCTTTTTGATAAACGAGCCATGTAGCAACTTCCGCACCAACACGCAAGTCATATCCATGTTTATAGAAAAACATCTTGACGAAGATCTTTTAATTTCTTATGAGCAATCTTCAATTTCGTTTCATTTTGTAGTGGCGTAAACGGAATTACCGCATTGTAACGGTTAATCAACTCATTCGGGAACGACTTGCTGTCACGTAACGCTTTCAAAATTAACGGTTTGTATTTCAACAAAGCCATTGCTGTAGATGATCCACGACCTTTCAAATACGGAGCGATCTCAGAATACACATCAGCACCAACGTTAGTTGTCGAAATAATAATTGTATTCTTAAACGATTTCAAACGTCCGTTTTGGTCAGATAATTCACCATCGTCCAAAATTTGAAGCAACAAACGCGTACAAGACGGATGAGCTTTCTCAATTTCGTCCAGTAGAAGAATTGAGAATGGCTTAATATCGATTTGTCGTGCTAGTTCTTCACGTAAAGCCGTTACACGATGTTCTTCAGAGTACTCTGACATATTAAAACGAATCATCGCATCATCTTTTACCGAACATTACAAAGGCTAAAGCTTTTGCTAATTCCGTTTTACCGACCCCGCTGGCACCCGTAAATAAGAACGAAGCCATAGGTCGAGACTTATCATACAAGTCGGCAACGACTAATTGAAGATAACGTTCAATCGCATCAATCGCTAAATCCTGGTCGTATACTCGATCAGATAATTGTGACTTAATTTGTTGACCATCAACGTTATTTGCAACATTTACACCAACTAAATCGTAAATCTTTTCAGCTAGTAGTTTTCGAGTAACTGGAACATTACGATAACGAGCCGCACCGATAAGTGAATCCAACATCATCAATGCTTTACGCGGTTGACTTGATGCCGGAATATATCGGTTTGTATACTCAACAATTTGTGAATAGATACCTTTGTTTCTAAATTTATCTTTCAACGTAAAATCTCGAGCAATCGCATCATTTGCAGAGCCTTTCAAGATTTCAATAACTTGAGTATCATTAGGTGGGAACAATTGAATTGAAACAAAAACGTTCAATGAATGGCAAGTTATCATCAATACGATACTTGTAATACTCATCATTCGTTGTCGCCCCAACTACACGAATATTCCGTTTAACAGAATCCGCCAAATCGGGTTTCATTGCTTCGACAGCGGCTGGTGATAATTGAAACAGTAAGTGAAACTCATCAATGAATAACACAATATCAATCATCTCTTTAACACCCTCAGACGCTAAAATCGCCCGAGCTCGTCGACCGAATTCTTTAACTTCGTCAAGCATAGCCTGCATACGTCGTGCAATAACAGAGTTTACATCTTCACCACTTGATTCAACAGCGGTCATCTTTGGAAGATCCACTTCAAAGTAAAGACGATTTTTATCTTCTTTGATCATCGCCCGAACCAAAGTCGTTTTACCAACCCCGGCTGGACCTCGTAAGAAGATATTTGACACAGACGCACGAGCAAACGTTTCTTGAATCAATCCGATTTCATGATCACGCCCCTCAACAGGAAATGTCAACGGTGTCAATGGTTTCGCATAGTCACGTAACATAGGAAAAACGTATTCCGTTTGTGTTTTACGCTCTCCTTTGTCCGATACACGTTCAACTGTTTGTTCCTGGCCTAATAGATGTTCTTCTAATTCAAAAACGATCCATAGCACCACCCTTTACAACGAATCTGGTAATTCGATTTCAGCACTCAATGCTTCAGCCCGATCACGAGTTTTCAATTCTTCTTCAGACGTACCAAAAACATCACCAATTACGTCAACTTCTTCGGTTTCAGCCTCATCATCTTCTGGCAAAGTAGCCAAGACTTCAGCATCTTCTTCAGAAACGTCTGTCGGAACCACTTCTTCTTCAGACTCAACAACTTCGTCTTGAACTTGTTCTTCAGATTCGCTCACTGGTTCTTCATCAGCAACCGGTTCGTCTTCTTCTTCGACAGGTACTTCTTTTTCTTCAACAACATGTTCTTGTGTTTCGACCACAGGTTCCTCTTTAGGCTCAACAACTTCATACGGTTTGAACAAAAGATAAGTATCTTCATCAAATTCACCTGTTTCATCAAAAGAACGTGTTCAAAGCATTACGTACTTGGTTTGAACGAGCAATATTATCATGAACAAGTGAACGCATAAATGCAACAAGTGCTTGTCAAGTTCATCATTTGTGTTATCGTCAAGTTGCTCTACAGCCGCCAACGCTTCAGTAAAAGCAACATTTTTCTTGGTTAGTATAAGCGGTCATTTCTTGCAAAAAGAATATTCTTTTCGAACCGCGGGATTGTATTTCATTTAGTGAGATCCCTTCTGTTTATTTTTTTAATCTATGTGTCCATTATATCAAATAAAAAGCGAAAACGCAAAAGTTTTTCGCCAATTTGACAATATTTTTACAAACTAAGTTCTTCATGTAAAGATTCTAGCACTTGAATATTGGTATCGAGCGTAATCGTTTCCTCTAACTGCTTCTTTTTCTTAACTTCATCGAACACCAATTCAGGCACTTCAAACTCACCGTCATAGAGTTTCTCCACAGTGTCTCGCATACGATACAAATCGCGCTCAGTCGTACGAATACTCTCAAGGCTTTGATCCGTTTCTTCCAAGTAATCGCGAGCGCCCACGTACGATTCCAGGCGCCTATTGTACTGGTCAGCAAACTGCTCAACAACCTGTCGCGTAAACCCAACAGATGACTGCCCATAATAATCCACATCTAAATCATGCAAATCATGTGCTTTAACTTCGTTAAAATACTCTTTAGAATACATATCGCTCATTGCTTGTGGCGCATACGGGGCTGTATTCCCATTGTTTAGTGTCTCGACAAGCATCGGAGCCGACAACTGACCGCCTGCATAGGCAGAAACAGCGTACGTTTGATTTTGCATGCGATACTGACGCGCTAACTCACGAGTATGTTCCCGATAAACACGTCGACCAGATGTCGTAAACAAGAGAGAAGCATCTGTCACGTTGGTATCAAGTTGTACACGTGCGTTAAATTCGTCCTGATTCTTGCGCGCAATCTGTACAGAATCATAGCCGTATTTCTCTACAACGTTTTCGATAGGACTGTCGTATAAGTTGTTTCGCTCACGAAGCATCGTATACGTATCTTCGACTGCGTTGTACTTATCACGAACTTCTTTATCACGCTTCACATTCCAGGCAAAGAACGAACGATACTTATCAACTGTTTCGGCATGGTATCTCAGTTCAGTTGCATAATAGACGCCCATACGCGATGCATCTTCAGTATGTGTACTATTATTAAACTCGATCAAGTTCTTCGCTTGCGATTCTACTTCACGCACATGCTTACGAATTCGTCCAGTATAGGCTCGCGTACGAAGCTCGAATCCGTACGGATCGAATTCTTCAAAGCGATCGCCACGTGCACAATTGCACGCTTCAAACTATCGTCGTCCATAGATTGCACTCGCAATAGATCCGTCTTAACGAAACTTCTCCATCATCAACTTGCGCAATTTGTCTGTACAGTGCATTCACGCCGCGATCGATCAGTTCCTTACGACCGTTCTCAACAAAAGATTCATCATCCGCCATAGAAACAATTCGGTCATAAAGCTTCGCGATAACCCGTCTGTTCAGGATAATCATTATAAAGACGCTGTACAAAACCACGCGCGACTTCATTAGGATATTTCATAGACGTATCCGTCGATTCAGTACTCCACAAAGTTTTATCGTCCGGCAACGATCCCATGACTAGCTGAAGTTCTCTATTATACGATGCTTCGTGGAAGTCCACATCTTTAACAAAGGCTAAGACGTTTTCTTGATCTTTTTGCGTACCCTTGTGATGAAACGAATATCCTCGCATCAAATCCAATTGACGAGCAATACCATGTCTCATTGCCGATTTCTAGCATCCCAAATCTTACCACGGTCATCGCCACCCTCTCGCGTACGAGCATCTGAAAATTCAGTATCACACAAAGCCAAATGGCAATGCAAATGTGACGTATCTACCTGAAGCGTACCGACCCATACTGGATTCGCATAACCACCGACATCCATCATATCAGACACACCTCTCGTAATAGCCATTCGCAGTTTCATCTGATCATAGTTATTACGATAAGACCCATCTCCCTTTATATACAAAATCATCATCTAATACATCATATTCGCGCAAAAACTTCTCAGAAAAAGAAATCACCATTAATTGTACAGCATGATTTTCATCAAACGCTTGCTGAATCTTTATTAGACTCTTCTTTTAATTCTCTATCAGATAAGGATAAATTACGAGAACCAAAAAGCACGACCTCCGAGACCGTCTATCTTTTTAAAAACGTCGTTTAATTTCTAAACCGTCATGATCTAACGTTTCCGCTTTAATACCCTCAATCTCTTCTTCTCGAGCATAATAGCGTTTTGTACCTTTGTTATACGTATCCTCCGCATCAAGCATAAACGGTGCTAATGGCTCAGTCGCTCCTTTTTCATCACGACTCATATATCGAGTTACAAATTGACCGGGTGTCGCACCCCTCGTAGCCGTACCATCAGAACGTTTTGTCGTGAAATGATTGGAAATAACAATGTCTCGTTTCAAAAGTAAGTTGCCCTTTCTATTCTAAAAAGAACGAACTTAATCGTTCTTTTCTAACTAAAATTCAAAATCGTCATCAAGAACATTTTCATCTGTTTCACGTGAAACATTTTCTTGTTTCTCAGATTCCATTTCAGCCAAAACGCTCTTTCAAAGTCTTCTTATGCTCAGGTTCCGCATCTTCAACAACATCTTCTTTAGGTTGTTCCACTACAGGTTCCTCAACAGGAAGCTCTTCTGGAAGATCGAGTGATTCACTCAATTTATTAACGTCGTGACAAAATAGGATCTTCGATAACAGGTTGATCTTTCAACAACTTCGTCTTCAGGTGTTTCGTCAAAAACCTGTAGATTCAATATTGTATTGATCGGCGCAGTCTTCCGTTCCATCAAGCAATTGAGTCAACGCAACTGTACGATCACTTTCGAATTCAGAATCTACACCATCAAACGCTTTAGCATTATGAGCAGTCGTAATAGCCAATTGATCCGCTTTATCAATCATTAACATTGCATCGTCAAACGCAACACTAAAACCAGATCGAACTTGTTGATTTTCACGGCTTTCCGCATAATCAACAAGCAACGTGTCCACATTATCAACCAACACATACGGAACAGCAATACCGTCATAATTAACTTTAGTAGTATGAACTGTTGACATTTGTACGATCAATAAACGGTTGATTATAGAAAACGTGTGCCAAATCGCGTTCGAAACTACGATCACGATACATTCCACGACTAATCAAATCTTGAAGTTCGCGATCATCCAATTCGTAACGATAACGCATTTTAGAACGGTCTTGTTTCGGAAAAATGAACAGCATCAGACGAGCCTTCGTTATTAACAACCATACCCGTCACTTCAACATCCATGTCAAGATATGGGCGACGAATACGACCATCCATGTCTTTCTGACCAGGAATTCTAAGTTTAGTTGATTTTACCTGAAAACTCAGTGTCTGTTTTTAATTTGTTCAGTGGTTAAGAGACCACCAAATGTTCGTAAAATTTCACGTCCTTTCGAAGTATTGACGTGATGTCCAAGTGTTTCCATTTAGCACCTGCCACATAAAATACATATTTATATATTTTATGAACCTTTCTAATATATTTTTGTATTTTTAAAAAAAGATTTTCCTGCTTCATCCCGTCCGATTTTGTTAAAAACGTTAATATTTGAGACTCAAGTATTTTCGTTTAAAACTACTTTCGTTTATGTAACGATCCACAGGCTTAACGTCCCGTGTAGCCCACGGTAGTGACTTGTGTTTTGTTAAACTGTTGTCAAGACAGTGTAATCGACGCATTTCTCTAAATTGATCGCCGCGTTTTCGTCACGATTATGAACAACGTGACAGTCTGGACATTCCCAACTACGGTCTTTCAATTTAAGATTCACGTTTTTATATCCACAATTAGAACATAGTTTACTTGATGGATAGAAACGTGGTGCTAAACGCAATTCAATTCCCAATTTTTCACATTGTTGTTGTAGAAAAACACGAGACATATACCATTGCGCTTGAGAAATAGCCTTTGATAAATGTTTATTTTTCATCAAACCTTTTACATTTAGATCTTCAATCACAATAAAACTTGGTTTTCGTTTTAAAATAGATTGAAGCGCTTTTCGATTGTAATCAGTTCGAATCCGAGATAAACGTTCATAAAGTTTATTTACGATTAATTGTTGTTTTCGAAGATTTTTACATTCATGGAAAGGACGTTTCCATTCAAATGATTTCAACTGTCCTTTTTAGCACCACTTTGTAGTAAACCTTGTTTGTCATGTTAGCTTCATAACGGCGCGACAAAAGAACGTTGTTCACGACGCAACTTCTTTTCAAGTTTACGAACTTTTTGATTTGTTAATTGAAGGAATAGTTTGATCTTTTGTAATGAATTGGTCTTTTTAAACCAAAGTCGATCCCGATTCCTTCATCAGACGTAGCAACACGTTCGTCAGCTTCAGTTTTAGATAAACATGAAATATAATAACGCCCGTTTTTAACAGAGACGGTTACAGATGAAATATATTTTGGAATATAACCATATTCTTTTAAACGCACCCATTTTAACGTTGGTAAGAAAATACGATGCCTTTCAACTTTGATTAAATCTGTTAGATAGAAACTGTTATATTTCGATTTTTTTCTTAAATTTAGGTTTCCCTTTGTCACCTTTTAAGATAAGCTCGAAGCGCGCCCTCGGCATTCATAATAGCTTTTTAAGGCTTTGCTTGAAACCGTTTTTAACCAACTAGGAATCGTCGGATCATTGTTAATCATTTTTAGAATAATCATAACCCCAAATAACAGGTTTGTTTTTATCTAATCGTTCGAAATTAGTAGCACTATATTGATTATAAATATAACGAACATTGCCACACGTTTGATGAATTAATTTAATTTGATCTTTCGTCGGATAAATTTCTGTCTTATAGGCTTTCATCTGAACAGACACCCTTCGTATACTTTCGTAAATATTAGAAAACGCCTCTAACAATTATAAGTATAACATTTTTATTCTAAAAATGCAAATAAAAACTCAGTATAAACCAACGCGCTCCCATCTACTTTCTTAAAATGACAATATTTTTAAGTCGATTACCGACCTAAACCATAATCATCCTGTTTAGTCGGTATTGAACGATCAAGTGTATTGATTTCTTTAGAAGAAAAACCAAACTTATTCGCAATACCCTGCGCACGATTCCAATAGGCTGCTTCAAGCTTAGACATAAATTTAGACGTCATTTTCGTTTGTTTATAACGCTCAGATCGAGTTTTAAAACCTTGTGATTCATCTTGACCACGCGACCAAGCACTCAGATCTTCTTTCAAATTCAGAACTTTGTCTTTCAATTTTGTCTTTTTGTCGACCTTCTTGATGAAGAGACCATTCATCATATTCATCTTTAATGTTATGGCGCCATTCACCAAAAACGCTCTTTCAATTGATATGCCCGAAACATTGCATCTTTAGCTGTCGCCTTCAAAGCTTTCCCTGTAGAATTGAGCGCATTACTCCATAGTTCGTACAATGATTGCGTTTCTTTCGTAACTTTCACATGTTTATCATAATCAAAATCATCAACATGCTTCAACGTACGAGTATTCATACGATACTCACCTTTTTCATTACGAATAACATCAGCCGATAATGCTTTCTTATCAAAATCTTCCATCACATAATCAACAGGAACATGAGTCACATTTGCAATACGATCCATATCATTTTGACCATACCATTGATTAGCTGTGTTCAGTTTTGGTTTAACATAAGCTGTTAATGGATCATGTTTATCGTTCGCCATCGTAAGCGGAATATTATATCGAGTTTCGCCAGACTGTCCCGTTACAACTTTCACAGGAACACCATCGATAAACATACGTTTATCTTTACGATCAAACGGTTCTAGATCACCTGTTTCTTTTAAGCAAACCTTCCTCATCACGCGGTAACGGTTCGACTTCTTCCTCAGCTGTTTCTTCAGAAACTTCTTGTTTTGAAGCTACAGGAATTTCATCGTCTTCATGATGTAAGCGTTCTCGCTCAGTTCTTCATCTTCGCGACCTTCTAATCGAGCCATTTCTTCATCTGACGGAATTTCAGGTTCCAAGTATTCCATTTTAGGAATCTCAAGATCATCAATATCGACAACCGAATAGGGATCATGTTCCCGTTCTTCAACAGGGGGTTCATAATCAGCCTCTGTTAATGTGATCCCTTCATCTTCGAGCGCTTTCTCAAACGGAACTTTGCTTTCATTGATTTGTTTCGCTTCATTGCTCGAAAATACACGGAACATTGTAAAAATCACTGCTTTTAACCGTGATCTTGTCAGATAACCGATTCACTACATCTAACGGTCGAGCATCAGCATACGTCGCATCACCATCTCGAAACGCACGTTCCGCATAAAAATAGACTCAAGATCGTTCGCTTTACTAGACGAAACATAATCACTTAACCGAAGCTTATTCACAACGTACAGAACACTATTCGGATCTTGTGTCATACGCATATATTCCTGATTCAACTCTGACGTATTTTTAAGATGTGCATTATAATCAAACGGTTGTTCAGATTCTCTCACACGAGTCGTATCAATATGATAAGACAAGCGACCTTTAGTCGGGTCACTAACAGTCAACAACTCAGCATCAAATACATAATTATCACGATAAAGAGCTTCTTCCAAATCATTAATGTTTGAACCATCAAAAATCAATACCTAAATTCTTAGCAAAGCTCAATTAACTCCTCTTTAGAATACACTGACGCCGAATCATCAACATTCGAATTCAATACAGGATTGACAACGCGACCCTCTAAATCATTCGCCATCGTTAATTCCATACGATACATATCAGGAATCACGTTTCCGTTTTCGTCTTTTTCCGCAATAATACTAGAAACAAACATACGTTGCGGTTGCATAGTTTGTCTTTGTGTCAAATAAACCATAATTTCAACCCTTTACTTAAAAAGAAAAGGCAGATTTTCATCTGCCTTTATAACAAACCGTACAACTTAGAATGGAAGATCATCATCAGAGATCTCAGACCCTTGAGATTCAGCTTCTTGTTGTACTTCGGGGAGCTGGTGCTTTTTCAGATACTTCCTGTGCTTTCGCTTTAAGTTCTGCGTCACGTTCAGGTCTCAATTCTGCCGCACGAGCTGTATTCGCGTCATGAGCTGCTTTATCCAGAGGTTCATCTGCTTTAAGCATTTTACTAGTGTTCACAATCAAACCTTTTTGTGATTTTGATGAAGCTTGCATCAAGTCACCACGGAAAAGTTTTTCCCACGAAGTTCTTGAACATCATAGTTTTCTGGATCTAGCCCAACTGCGGATGCAATTCGATCGAGTTGTGATTTACTGTATGCCATAGAATGATCATACTGCGTTTCACCGTTTTTATCTTGATATGGACGACCATATCCGAGCGATGGACGATCAATAAAATCTTTCTCGTTTTCAAACTTATCGTTCGCTGCGGAAAATATTCATCCAATAACGTCCTGTCGGTTGACCTTGCTTCTTGATCTCAAAAATTGGCTTATCAACCACATACAATCGAACATCCTTATAGGATTTACCACGAAAATCTGCCATTTGTTTTCCTTTCATTTACGACTGAAAAAGCCGCGTGCACGGTTTCCTTTAAACTGGCAAAGAAATAATAGCGTAGTATTCACTACGCTATTATTGTATATCTTTTCAACTAAAAATGTCAAGACCTATTTTTACTTTTTCAGCTCGACGTTTTCTAAATTCTGACCATTCTGATTTATAAGCCAAAACCATTCGATCACCACGCTTTTTAATTCCGTTGTACGCAAACATTGTCATCAATAAACTCCAATGGCAATAAGGAAACAATTCAAGCCCCAACATCAATACAGCATTACCGCCTGTTCCAATAATAAGCACATACGCTGACGCACTAATAGAAAAATAGCAGCAATCCAAACAATAATTGATGGAAAAAGGCAAGCGTGTAATAAATTAATTTGTTCGTGGATGTGTGTCAAAAATGTTACGTTCATAGATATTTGAAGTCCCTTTCTTTTTATTATTCAAGCGATCCCGCATATGCTTTCACGTCAGAAATTTGACGATCTTTTCGCATTTGCACCAGACATAGTAAATTCGACAACGGCTTTGGATTTGAGAAGACCTGTTTTATCATTCAAATCAGATTCACTCTTAAACACATAGTATTTAATAACACCAACATAAGTAATCGTACCATCAGGCTTCCAAGTTGTTGGGTAAAGCACCATTTCTTCGAAATTCGATTTCAAACCTTGAATGTCGATATCATTATTTTTAAGATTCTTATTCGCAACTTCAATTCGAATATTTTCTTTCAAATAATTCTGTACGAATTGTGAATCTGCACCAAGTTTGTCGATATATGACCGACGTGTCGCGTCATACTGATCACCAGACGTCCATGAGAACGCAGGTGAAAAATAAATACTAGCTTGTCGTTTATCTTCTTTAAGTTGTTGATTAGAGACACCTTGAATATTTTTCTCAGTCTCAGTAACAACTTTTTACGTTTTCCGTACGATTACGAGCAATCTCCGTCTGCATTGTTTTTATATTCAGATTGCAAACGATTATATTTCGTATCCATTTTGTGACGCAGTTACTACAGAGAACCTGATCAAACTAGCACTAATAACAGCCACGCCCGTCAAAAATAATTGTATTCGTTGTATTTCTTTCATTAGCGACCACCCCGATTATAGTTGACAGCGTCACCCGCTGTAGTATACGTTACATTCACATTCGAAAATGAATCAGTATCAGCATTATAAACAGCTGTAACAAGACCCATCAATTCACCCTTATCATCTTTAAGAATAAACAATGACGGAATTTCGTTACCCTCAGAAACAACTGATTTGAATTCTATCGTCCAAGATGGCAATTTGTTCCATGTAGCAAAAACTTCAGTCTCATTCATACCAGTCATAGAACGAAGATCCTCACTCACTTTCGTCACATGTTTTTACGTCAAGAGGCGAATCTTCACCGATAATCGTCAAATCTAAAGACTTCATCAATTCCGTTTCCAAATCAATTACTTTTTACCAGCTTCCGTGGCGTTGTTCATTTTAACATCGATTGTCTTCTTAACTAACTTTTTCTTTACTACCATTACGCGCTGAATCCAATTTAGATTGCAATCCTTTAATTTTAGATTCAATTTGTGTAATTTGCTGAGTCTTTGTATTGATTGCCGATTGTGAATTCTAATGCGACAACACCGGCAACAACTAATGCAATAACACTTGGAATAATTGCCCAATTTTGAGACAACCCCGAGTAACAGCTTCACCATAAGTATTACCGTCCTTAGTATGAGGAGTAAATTTATTTCGTGTGCTATTAAAAGCTTCTTTAAAGGACTGTTTGTCCCCGATTTGTCTTTTTTAACCATTGAACGGTTCCTTTCATCTAAACATATTTGTATTATATCATAAAAACTTTAAAAAATGCTCAAATTATAATCATTTTTAAAAGAAAAGCCTATAAGAAAAACTTATAGGCCATCACGCTACTTCTTAGTCTTCTTACCGGACCAATCCGCTTTACCTTCTTTTGGAGCCGCAAATTTCCAACCTTGAGATTCATATTGACTTTTCTTAACATAACGCCAATTCCACGTATTTGGTTTACCCGCATAAATACCGGACAAAACATCATAGTTTTTGCTCAAGAACCAGAATGTCACGATTTTTAAAAATATGCGATACGATTCCAGTATGACCGTATTGTTTATTCTCAGGGTGACGTAAACACAGCACCCTGATTTAATAGGGTCACTTGAAACCTTCGTACCAAAAGCAGCGGCTGCACTAGAAGCAGATGACTCACCATTACCGGGAAGTAACATAGGAGCGCCCTTCCATAAACATCCAGCAACCGTTTGAGACAAGTCCACACATTGACCTGATCCAGAATACCATCCTTTAGAACTACCCCATGTCAAACCTAACGCTTTCGGATCATGAGCAAACGGTTTAAGCTCTTTAGGTAATGTCTCAGGTGTCCACGAAATACCCGTAACTCCCGCAGGAAATTCACCAGTACCATCTTCAGCATAATTAACAGCACCACTATCCTTAAGAGCAACACCACAGTCATCTTTTTCATTCAATTTAGACTGTTTACTATTTGCGGCAGAGGCTTTAACGTTTGCAAGAGATAAGATTGACGCAGCATATGCTTCGTCTTTATCCATCTTCTTAATCGCAATCAAACGTTCAGCGGCGGCCTGTTGTCGAGCCGCTAATTTATTACCAGGTACACCCTCCCACATTGCTAAGAACAACGCAGTAGCTTCATCCACAGATTTACCTTTTAGATGCTTCTTTATACGCATCCGATCGCGATTTACCACTATCATTATCACTGATCATAAACGCCAACTGAGTATCCATGTCAAACATCGATTTTTAATCGACTTAGAAAAAGTCCCACAATTGTTTCGCACGAGGACCCGTCCATTGACCAAGACCCACACCAATATAGTGTTTACCTTCATGAAGATAACCACTCTCATTAAGACCCGTACCATTATACATTGCAGAAACGCACCCCAACCACCTACTAATGATTCGGCGGTGGGACCATCTTTATCCAATTGATCATATTTTTCTTTTAACAATATAGTCCGTTTCATAACGTTTCGGTTGAATACTTGATTCAGAATTCCAAGCTCCCAAAACAGCCGCAATTTGCGTTTCGTCCAATCCGCATTTCGTTAATACAGACAATGTTTTCTTGGAATTTTTCATCAACACGTGCTTGATCCTCAGCCGATAATTCACCTTTCTTAGCAGCCGAAATCTTTTGTTTCGCGCGATTCTCCACGTTCGCATCATTACATCTAAACGCTTCGTCAGCTGCACGAGCACGTTGTACCTGGTTGCTCTGTGCGATAATCATCACAACAACACTAATAATAGCAATTGCCCCAGACACGGCCATGACGACCATCTGCCAAGTAAACGTCAGAAGTCCCATAATCAGACCACCAACAAAACCAACGATACCGACAACCATGTCGACAATAAATCCAAGAATAGCAGCGAACAAACCAACCGACGCTGTAGTTGCTTGATTCATCGCACCCATAAAGATATTACCACCAAGAGTCGCAGCTCCCGTTTTACCCGCAGGTTTTGCCGCTTCTTTTGCTATCTTCTTACCGGTATCTTGCAGTTTTCCTTTTTAAAGCATCTTCGGGAGAATCATTTTTCGAACCTTTTCCGCAGCCCTTAGCTTTACCAAGAAGACCTTTACCACTATCATCGTTTGAGTTTTTCTTGAACGCATCCTTCAACGAAGGTGGTTCCTGTTGATCTTTATCAAGACCTTTACCGCCTGAATCTTTAATTTTTGGATCCGACTTCGCTTGTTCCTTTTAATTCGTCACCTGCTTTTTCAATCGATGACTTCGGTTCTTTTGGCGGATTCTGCGGAGATTCATTTCCTTGAATAGATCCTTTCAATTCTTTTATCTTCAGCCATACCCTACGCCTTTCTACATAAACTCAGCATCATTTACTTGAACATCTTTCAAATCACGACTAGTACGATCATCCGTGTTATAAAACATAGTAAATGTAACCAATCGACGATGCTCTTTACCATTAACAGTATAGCTTAAAATACCATTATACGCAACAGATCCGTCTTCAGACCACGATTTCATAATAACATCCAATGATTTAAACGACATTTTGTTCGTAAATGTATCGCTTTCAAAAACATTTTAACAAAATTCGATTCGGATGTAAACTGATTCGTTACAAGTTTTTAACATCGGTGTAATCCTTAGCCGAATCAATTGTCAAATATGACTTAAACGCCTTTTCAGCTTGTTTTGAATCGTCTTCAAAAATATCAGTCGAAACACCTTTAATGTTTTTCTTAGTCTCTGTCTTTTTCGAATGCGATACACCGCGCGCATCAACAATCTGATTTCGCACAGAAGCATACATATCTTTCAACTGTGAATTCAACTTCGACGGACCCGCTAAAAACACACTAATCAGCAATAACGAAATCCACGTAACAAACATTGTCACAATCGTAACCAGAACGTTCTTAATCAAATTCTTATACTTATTCATGCTTAGTTCCCCCATCCAATTTCAAATCACGAACATCTTTTACGTATACAGTTTTGACATTCGTAAACAAATCTTCGACAGCATCATACTTCGCAAGAACATAGCCCACAGTTTTTCCAGAACCATCCTTAATCGTAAACATTGTCTCAGCGTCCGTTCCCTCAAACGGAACGTCTGACTCAAACGTTAACGTCCAATCTGGTCGTTTCAACCAAGATTTCACCTTAGACCACTCGGATGCACTCTTATCAAAAGACTTCATCAGAACATTCGTAGCTTTAACAGCTTCGTCATCAGGCACAGATGCTCTTGTGGATACATCTTGTTTCTTCGTGACAGTCATCATACTTTCAGCAACAGCCTTACCTGTTGCGCCAGCATTGTGCGTCTGAACAGCTACATCCTTATAGATCACACTTGGCTTAACTGATTTCTTTTCACGTTTTAATTCAGCTTTAGCTGTCTTAATCTTAGCGACAAGTTGCTCATTACGTGATTCAACTACTTTATTTTTGTAGTATATTGCTCGTTGCACTACCAGCTATCATTAAAAACACCGATAGTTACAGGTACAACTGACCATCGAGGCATTAACCAATCAAAAACCGCCACCGATTTCTTTACCTGATTTTTGTTTTTAATAGAAACTAAAATGGTTACGATCACCGTATTTTTAATTTCTTTTCTTTTGACAATTTTGCCATAATCGTTCCTTTCTGAAAAATAACTATATTCATTATATCACAAAAATCAACAAAAAGTCTCAAAAAGCCCGAATTGAACGGGCTTATTCTTATTTTTGTTGCCAAACATTAAATGTCTTCGCACCTGACGTTTGAGTATAAAGAGTTTTTGTGATAACATTCCTTCGTCCAAAAGCAACACGTTTACGGTTAATTGTAACCTGAACTTTTTGCAACGATTGAAATAGCGCTTGATACGCTTGACTCAACTGTTCGGCGTCTTTTGCGACAGCCATTTCAGTAGATGAGTTCAAATCTGATTGAACAGCGCTCAACTCAAGCGTTTGATCGCTACCTGTTTTCTTCAAAGTACGAATCTGAAGTGAAGACTGTACGTCATTACCAACTGTCGCTAAGCCTTTCAATTTAGATTTATCAATATTAACCTCAACGGTTTCATGACGTACCATCTGACTTCTGAACTTGCTTCGTTAACGAACCACTCGTTTCAGCTGACTTGACAGCCAACAAATTAGAAATATCGTCTTCATCAATATCGCCTGTGATCAACTGTTTCAAATAACCATCGCGAAGCGTGGAACCGGCTTTCAAGTTATAACCACCCGGAACCACAGCGGTTGTTTCAAGACCATCGGCTGTAACTTTCATATCACGGAATACTTCAGGAAGTTCAGGAACATCATAACCACGATCAGCTATACGCGTTTGATATTCTTCAATACGAGCCAATTGCGTCTTAATAGAAGCAACCTCTTCGTCATACTCAGCCAACAATTTCTTATCTTCTTCTTTACCGACTAACTGATAATACATTTCAGATGGCGATGCATCGTTCGCTAAATCCACAACCGTTGCTTTCTTCGCGCCAAAGTTCGCATAAAAACGAATCTGATTATATTTTCTAAACGTTTCACCGTATCCGTTCTCAAGAGTTGCTTTCTCATTATCCTGTTTAGATGTAGCTACGTCTTTCTCAGAACGAATCGTAATATCTAACACTTGGTTCGGAATACCGGCTTCATCATGAATTCGAACACCCATATAACCTGTTGAACCAAACACGAACATATTTCCGACAGGTGTTGTTTTTAATCGATCATTAAATGCAGACAAGAAAACCTTATAATTCCGAGCATCCTGCGATACTTGGTCAGGTTGTTCAAAATAAAAATAGCAAGTATGCCGTTTTTCCATCTTTTGAACGGTTAACAGATACAACTTTCGCCTTAACCGCCGAGTTTTTAGAATACTCCGCTTGCTCCGTATAAATTGCTTTTGTTGATAACGTCTGGCTGTTTTTCTTAATCATACCGTTTGCAGAAATAGAAATTCCCACAATCGTAACACCTAATGCAATACCCAACGTTACAAGTTGTCGCTCAATAATATGTGCTGACCCATCTTAAATTTACGTAATCGTTCTTCACGGGCCGCTTCTTTGTCAAATTCTTTATCTAACTTATTCTTACGGGTATCTTCACCACCATCGGTCATACCCTTATTCCAAAAAGCCATATTAAAACCCTTTCTGTTTTTGTCATAGACCTATTATATCACAAATATTCCAACTTCTCATAGACCTATTATATCACAAATATTCCAACTTCACAACAAAAAAAAGACTAGGTCTTCACCTAGCCTTTCAATCCCGTACTAACTATTAGAAGCTAATCAAAGCACGAATAGCTTCAGCGGGATGTGCCACAATATTACTGAATACAATAGCACCACCACCCAAATCTTGGATAGTCTTTTGACCACCTTGAGCGATATCGTTCAAGAGTGTCCAACCTGATGAAATAGAGAGAGCACCACCTACGAGCAATCCGCAAATAGTCATACCCCAACGAGGTTGACGTTGTGCGCTTTCGCTTGTGAAGTTACGCCAGATCTTAACACCTGATACAACGATCAAGATATACCCAAGAGCATTAGCAAAAAGTTTACCCCTATTCGCTCAACTTGTTTATAGGCATTTGTAAGGAATGACGTCAAATCCCACGCACCGACAGGAAGCTCGGTGTAAATGCTAGTCAATAATGAATTCATTGGACTAATGATCTACCATGAATCTCGCCTGCCCTCCTATTGAGATCCATAATATTCTCCTTCGTTAATTATTTTTGGGCAAGTTTTTACATTACTTATTATATAAAAAATGAAACCGTTTGTCAAGAGGTCACAAGAAAAAGTGATGAAAAATTTTCATCACTTTTTAGACTTACGAGACAATGGTGCAGGCTGAACCTTATTATTAGGACCATACGTTACACCTGGACGCTGTACTGGACGTTTAGGTTGTCCATTCGTTGTACGGACAACAGTACGTCGAGATTGCGGTTGAGATTGTTCATATTGAACAAATCCTTCATCGTGAACCTCGATAGTATCTGTTGCTTGAGGAGCCCGTTCTTGAACTCGTACATTGTTATTACGACGAACTGTTCGACGAGTATCGTTAGACGCACCTTGAACAAATTCGGTTGTATCTGTTGTAAGAGTCGTGGTTCCCAAATTACGAGGTCCTGACGCTTGTGATTGAATAGGCGCTGGTCCGGAATATCCACCGCCTAAAACACCACCTGACACCGGATTCATAATCGGAGATTGACTCTGTACAGAAGGTTGTCCTTGAACAACACGTGAACCTTGGACTTGATTCACAATCGTTCTACGCGGACCACCGCCACCGACAGATTCATGCGTTACATGTTCTTCAGAAATAACATCTAAATGATCAACACCTACAGATGGATCACCGCTAACAATTCGAGTTTCTTGTGTAGCTCTAATCGTACGTCGCGTATCATTACTTTATGGACCACTTGTTGCAGTCACTGTCCGTGTCGGCATCTGTACGACATTTCCAGGACCACCGTTATCATAAAGTGATGCCACTTGCTGTTGACGACCATTAACAAACGGTGCAGGCGCCTGATTTTGAGGTGTATACAACTCAGGTTTGACACCTTCGACAGGAGCTTTAACCGTACGACCGTACGGTGTGATTGAACGCGCTTGAGTATTACCTGATACAACAACACTTCCTTGACCACCCGATACAGTATTGAATTCTTGCTCGAACGCTTGTCCAACCTCATTCACTTGATCAAGTGTTGTCATATTTTGTACATCGAATCCCATTTGGGCGAGATTTTGTACAGAAGAAGCACGTTGTTGATTATTTTGTTGAAGCTGTTGATAGATTCTTTGAGCACCGACCGGATCAGATTCTTTCATAGATTTGTATTGCGATTCAAGTGCTTGACCTTCAATCATAGAATTTCGCAATTTAGTCAAATCACTAAATGCTCTATCAGGATCACCCTTAAAGACTTTCGCAGTACCTTTTGAACCATCAGCCAAAAGTTACTTGTTGCACTTCGCCAGCGACATTCGATTGGAAACCGCTCTTACGAGCTAAGTGCTTCGCGGCACGACGAACCAATACGCGATTGCTTCGAATTGTGTCAAGTTCAGCGTCGTCCGCCGCGATAGCTTCATTGTTCGCATCCACTGCGCATCTACATCATCAACACCTTTTTGAGCGGCACTAACTTCGCTTTGCGCGTCTTGAGATTGTTGTTCAAACTTAGCGACATTGCTGTTAGCATCAGCCAAACGAGCTCGTGCGGCATCAATTGTTGGTTGATTGCCACCAGCCATGGCTTCATCCAAAGCCCCTTGTGCTTTATCTCGAACCTGCATAGCATTAGCTAAACGACCTTCGACTTGGATTGATTTCGCTCAGCGCTCTCCAATTCCGCACGTTTACCTTCACGAGTTTTCATCAAATCAGCGCGGGCTTCCTGTTTCTAGACATACGTCCTCGAATTTGACTTTCAGCGTGATTCAATTCCGTATTTGCTTTATACAGATCATCATAGTTACTGATACCAGCTTTTTGCAGCCGCATCCTCATCACTAATCGTTTTTAGGATCCATATCATGACCGTCACCATCAACGTCACTGTAACCTTTGATCCAAAGATGTAAAGCCTTTACCCTCAACATCTTTGTTATATTTAGCAACTTCTTGAGCGATTGCAGAATCACGTGATTCCAACAATTTAGAATTACGCTTGATTTCACGAGCATTACGACGATATTCGTTCGTTTCGTCTTTCTTCTGAGCCAACTGATCTTTGCGACTTTCTTGCAATTCTTTTCTCAGAACTCAATGCATGTTCACTTGTACGACCATGCGCCACATCATTAAGTCGAGCTGCTTTTGAGTTTGCATTGCTTTTCGCTCGAGCGGCCGCTCGAAGTTCGGCATTTGAACGACCTTGTTTACCTTGACGACGATCTTCCATATCAAGAGCTTTCTCTTGTGCGAGAGCATCTTGATAATCAGACTTATCAATGTCTTTCTTGTGTTGCTCACCAGCCGCTTGAAGCTTTTGACCAGCGGTTCCATCTCCACCTTGAGCTTGATCCAAACGATGAGTAAACTTCGTAATCATTTCAGTGAAGAATTCCATAATAGCACTGGCTACGTGCTTTTTATACACGTAGCGAGCACTAAAAGCGATAGCCAACAATAAGAAAAATTGAAAGAATACGAGCAAGAGCTGAACCGATAGTTGCCCCCGCTTGGATATTCATCGCACCAAGAGGCAACACGATTGTCACATTTGCGGTCAACTTACTAGCCGATTGTGACAACACCCATAAGGATTTGTGTAATCATTAAATAAGCCACCATTGCAGTTACTAATTGGATCAATGCGGCACCTGCATAAAGAACCATCTTCATGAAGAAGTTAAGTGATCCAAGTGCTGGAACCGAAGATATTCGTCAACAATCCGAAGAAATTGAAGAACACTTTCGTAATCATTTCGTACCAGAACAAAATACCAACGATAACAAACACTAGGAGAATAACAACTGTCTCTAACCATAACATGAATACATCAAATCCACGACCCGGCATAACAACTGTTTGATATTGACCAAGTGACAAAAATACTTGTTGAATTAGATGGCGAATAAACCGTCATACCAGATCCTTCAAACGAAGTATTCAAGAAGTTATACATCGCCAAATCAGAAAGACCAAAACCGGTACGATTTGCAGCAGTATCCAAGTGAGACGTTTGTAATGAACCATTCGAAATAGTTCCACCTGATTTCAAGTAATAAGATACTTCAGGTGAATTCATAAACGCGTTACCTGTTGGAGTTACCGATAAGAAACCATTATTGTAGAAATTATACTTACGAGCAGTGTATCCTTTGGCAAAAGCACGACCTGCGTCACCCCTCACCTTACCGCCATCAGATTCACCTAACCCCTTAATACCGGTACCATCATAAAGAATATAACCTGTAGACCCTTTATCAACACCGTCAGATGTGTCTTTTTTAAAGTCACCTACGTTATCCAAAATTTCGAAGTTCAATGAAAGCAATCCATTAGCCGCTTTCAAACCAGCTTTTAGAATGAATTGTACCTTTAACAAAGGAATCGTAGTTAGCACCCGTGTATTTAGTAGACCCCCATAAATTTAAACAAAAGTATCTACAACCCACGATACCGCTGACGAATCCGCAGCTTTAGCGAGATCCGCCGTAAACGAATCACCACCACTTAACGATGCTTGATCATTACCATAACCTGATGCACTTTGATACGAACTCAACCCATCACTTGCTTTCCGAACTAGTCGAATTCAAATTTTTGTTTAAGAACATTTGCCCAACTATTAGCATTTGTGCCGCCCGCATCACTAGCATCACCTTGAGCGGCAATAACATTGATAGCGGCCGCAACACGACGTAAATCTTGTGTATCTTTTAGCGGCAACCATTTGCTGTGGATTATATTTAATTAACGAAGCGCCGGGACTAGTTGCAAGACCGCCACCCGCTGTCGGAGGAGCTAGACGCGTATTTTTCAACCCATGAATCAACACGAATAAACGATGACGCGATGATATAGTTTACATAACCAGAAGCCCCTGAATCAGCCGCTTCTTTTTGAAGCCATTTAAGTGTTGATGTATAAGTACCACCTACAAGAGGAATACCCAAGACAATAATCAAAAGTCTCAACACAATCTTGACAAAACGTGATTTAACGCCACCAATTTTACCAAAAAATGAATACACCCGCAATCAAGAACATCAACAAGAATACAATAGATAGTAGACCCGCCGAAGTCAACGCGGCATAAAGACCATTGAAACTTTGAACCATGTTTCCGAAGAACTCAGCCCCCGGAATGTTTGTATCAATAGCACTCTTCAATAGACCACCAGTCGCAGCATTGGCAACGCCTGATCCTTTAGCCAACCAAACGAATGGGTTAAAGATCAGCATCAATTTAAGAACAACCGCAAACAATACAGGGATGATTAAGTTGATCATATAAAGAACCAAGATAATCATACCACCGATAACACGACCAAACTGAATAACTGTACCGATGATAGATGAATCACCCATCTTCATATAACCATTTTCAGTAAGAGCCTTACCGTATAATCCATATCCGATAAACGAAGACGTCTTAACACTATTTCCGTTATCGTCATTATTTGGGCTCAAGGTTACGTTTGCAGACCTTTATAACTATAAGCTGAAGAGTTTGCGGATACCTTTGAGATAATCCAGTTTTTCAACTTAGTACCAAGACTGACAAACCCTGTTGGATTATCAGCGTAACCGAGAGCACCCCCGGCATTACCTACGTTCGTTGCAGAAGTTGGATTCTGACGGACTAAGTCGAGCAATTTATTCGCTTTTTCAACGTCCTCATCTTTATCAGAACCTAATGCCGAAAGACCTTGGTTGAATGCATTTGCAATATCGCTTGCTTTTGCATAAATCGAACTATCAATCGCATCCTTGTCTTTGTCATCATCTCCACCGTCGGCATATACCTTCTGCACAAACACAGAACCAGCTGACGGAGAAATACTTTGAATCAAATTCCCACCGAAGACTGTCAATCCAACGAGCAACAGTGGGATAAACCATTTAAACTTCTTCACATTAGACCTCGCTTTCTACAGAAAGGCCGAGCCCTAAGTCACAGTCGAACACCACGTTTTCAAAAGATCGTCGCAGATACCAACTTTCGTCTTTGTCGGCCGTAATCAAATCATTCAAATTCTTCGGAATTTCTCGACCCAGAATTTCTTCATAACGATCAATATCGTTCAAACTCATACGTCCAAACAACGTATAATCAGCTTCATCCAAATCGTTAAAGTCTTTATCGTCGAGAACCGCGTCAATATCACCATAACAGTAAACAACACGAACACCCTTATTGAACAATTCATCAAACTGACGTGAAACATAAGGTTTCACACATCCATGATCAATTCTGTTCCATGAACAATGACCACATCGTCTTTTACCAGAGATCGAACCGCATAAGACAACACATTTACGAATTGCGCCATTGCGACGTTATCACCACGCGTACGTAGAGCTGAAAAATCGTAACTAACACGAGAATCATAATCCGCATCATCAATTCGATCAGACGTAATCGTATCGAAAATATCACCATTGTTTGCAAGCATCTCTTTAAAGATACCGTGCAACAATTTCAGACGTTCTTGGCGAGCCGGTTCATTACGTTCACCTTGTGCAAGTGTTTCGTATTCTTGCTTGATATACGCAATAAACTCAGGCAATCGTGGATATTCCGAGTGAGGTAATCCAACCAACTTAACTTGTGTACGGTTCACAGCATCAGACGCATCCTTAACCCACATGTTTTGGTCGATATAGAAATCAGCCAAAAGGTCATTCAGCTCAGTACGGATCAATGATTCATCTTTTACATCGCCACTAACCATCATAAGAGCCATCAAGATAATCTTCTCAGTTTGAGCTGCGAACAAGTTCATTTCATCGTGTTTTTCACCGAATACCTCAAATGGATTCAACGATCCTTTACTCATATTAACGTCTGCTGTTAATCGAGATAAATCAAGACCCACAGATTGAATATCGGATCCGTTTAATACAAAATGAACAAACCCGATGTCGATTCATCAATCCATTTTGTCCGATTTTGACACCCCACATATCCGCACCTTTTTAGCGGTTTATAAGGCGACAACTCTTCTTGCGTATACGACATCGTTCGAGCTTCCCGAGCAGACGCTACAACAACGTGATGTCGATACTTATCAATATCGAACAACACCGCCGAAGCATTAGTATCTCCGCGCATCTGACCAACATACTCACCGGTCAAGTCTTCGATACCGTGCGTTACCAAGTTATAAAAACCGGCATACTCTTCAGACGTAAAACCGAATTGTCGTTCATCATTCATTACCGTTGACCGAAGCAACATGTTCAAATCATGACGTTGCGCACCAGACTTAGCCCGAGCTACAACCGTATCGAAATGATCTCGCAAGTTTCGATTCAAACGTCGAACCGCTTTATCAAGAATATCGAGCGACGGCGCTTTAATTAAATAATGCATACGCACATCCAAATAAGCGGCACCTGTACGAATTTCTTCGGTTACACGATCGAGAGCTTCCGCATTATCACCAACGGTCGCCTTATCGCTCCGCGAAAAACCACTGGATTCCACTTGGTCTGATACAACAACCCGTTCAGATTGGATTTGTTTGGTTCGAACCCAGTTATCATCACGCTTACGCGCCTGATTAATAAATCGAATTCGAACATCTTTAAATTCTTCATCGTTCGCCCAGTTATTCAACGAAACCAAAACTCCCCAGAACTTGGCAAGTTTATTATCGGCTCCGTCATTGTGCAATAACGTTAGAACTGACCCATATGTTGAATTATCGATCACGAAATAATCACTAAAGAAATAATAATTATTCTTAGGCTTAATCCTACTGTAGAAATCAGATTGACGAATCAACTTATTTTTCTTCACGAGCCTCTTCTTTACTCGCTTGTGGTTTTTATCAGCAGTCTTTTTCACAGATTGCTTTTCTTTTTCTTTTTCAAAAGCCACTTTAAAATAGGTCCTTTCTTATAGATTAATCTTCTTCATTATAACATAAAAAAGGAAAAAGCGTACAACTTTTCCATTTTTATTTTCATTTTATGTGTAGAGATTCTTATAGTATTTGATAACTTCTTCATAATCAAGCGGTTTAATATACTTAAACATATACCCCGAACGATTCATATCATCAAAAGCCAAAGATTCTGCTTCATACAAGTCTTGTTTTGAATCAGCAATCAACATCATATATTGGTGAATTGCAATATGACCTTCATCTGATTTATCAGCGTCTTCAACAATCATCGCATGCTCATCTTTATAACCACCAACAGCTTCCTCAAAAGAAACTCTTGTTCATCGTACAAAGCAACAAGCAAATCATCATACACTAAAAGATCTACGATATTCACACTCGGCGAGCTGTTCATCGACACGTTGCGGTTCAGATGCCGTATCAAAAAGAACGTCAACACCCTCCGGAATACTCTTATAAAACTTAGCTGTTTTATCTAATACGTGAGTCGCATCTTCATCGAATAACATCAAAGATGCATTACCAACAACTTGATAAATACGAGCCCATCGGTTATCGATCATTTGAATAAGACCAGACTCAATACCTTTTTTCTCAAGATATTTCACACCGAAGAATCGACGAGCTTTCGCCAAAGGTGTGTTTCGAATCAATGTCAAATCACGCGCTTTTCTTCAAAACATACTGAATATAAAGCGGTAATGCTTGATAACCGTATCGATGTGTCTCATCTTGTCGACCCATCAAATAAGCAAATGCAATGAAACCAATAGCGAACAAAATCCCACCAAAGATAGAACCCTGTCCGATAAAGCTATTCATTTCAACATACATCAAAATCATAATCGCCGCAACCCAGATAACAAGCGTCATCATGGTAATCGGCTTTTTCGTAAACTTAATTCCGTTTTTCTTAGACTGTAACTGAAACTGACGGTCCATCTGCGTCTTATTCAAATCAAACGGAATACTATATACTTGTTTTACCACGTTAGTACCTTCTTACAGCCACTCGTCTACGTAATACCCGTAGTACTTGACCGTCTTCCCTTCCTTATTCTTAAACGATGTTTGACCCCACTTCACGAAACCTTTTTTGCCGGATTTCAATGTCACCGGAGTCGAACCACCCGCATACAAATGATCTTTTTCTTCTTCAGAACTTATATCCAGAAAACTCAGGTTTCGCAGCAGATCGTTCAGGTTTTCCTTTTGGCGTTGCTTTCACAAAAGTGACAACCCAGCCCCACTTAGGATCTTTAACAATCTTCAATGAGGGGTTCCAAGGGTCACCCTTGGACGTTTTCGTATTAATTCGAACTTCTTCTTTTCGACTTAATGCGTCTAATTCACTCATTTTGATTCATCGTATGAGCCAAAAAGCAGGCTTGATTTCAATTTCTTGTCCTCGAGTGAATCTTAACTTTTGCAGGACCTGTTTGAACTGGACCGAGATACTTATAACCATAACCATATTTGTTATCATAGCCAGCACAATCCGACCTTTATACGGTTTTCCTGCCTTGTTCTTCAAATTAACAATGAATTCGCCACCGTTAAGAGCCGTCTTCATTTCATCTTCAGTTGGCTGATAAACACCCATAACTGAATTATAAAACTCAACCTCTTTACCTTGGAACACCTTTTACTTTCGGAACAGGCGCTTTTTGTTTTTCAACTTCGCAAAAGTCTTCGCATCGGCACCACCATCAGCTAAAAACGGATTCGATATACCGTCGGCTAATGCTTCGTTCCTTTCCATAACTTCGATATCGTGTTTCACGAGTTTTGTCACAGAACTTACAACTTCGTCCACTGATTTTTGCAACTGACCAACAGCTTCCATATTTTGGAAAAGTTCTTGTGTGATTTCAGGTGACGCAATCCATGTATCTTTCAACACAGCATTTACTTTACCGACAAGCGTCATAGACAAACGACCACGTTTTTCATCCATCAAACGACGTTCAGCCACATCATTTGTAATCTCAGCAATTGTTGACGTACGCGTTGCCCCTGTACCGACATCATATTTTTCAAGTTGCGCTTTGAGCCACTTAATAGCAGGCGTCGCAGGTTTCGGATTAGCACCTTCAGCAACGAACGGATCAGCTGACGCACCGATACCTTTTGTAGCAGTATCATCGTCTTCATCATCTTTATCTGAATCCGTATAGATTGCTTTCCAACCACTTGATACAGACAGAGAGAACGTTGTTTTAAAATCAGGATGTTCTACAACATGTCCCGATACACTATCATAAACATAATTCTCACCAAACATTGCTAAGAAGTTCTTTGCAAGTGTCGTGTAAATAGCCGTGGCGATACCCTTGCTTCCATCATCGAAGACTGATAAAGCGTCGAGTGATTTTGGAACAACTTCACCTGGACGGTTCGCCCCGTGACTACCACCATCTTTAACGTGTGTCGTACGAAGTTGTCTATGCGTCAACAAACCATTGTCAACACCAACAACTTTCGCAATATTATCAATCAACGGAAGCATATCATTAAACTGTTCAACAGAGATCACTTTATCTTCTGTACGCGGATACGATACAATCTTCGCTTCATACATCTTTTGATAAACAGCCAGCACTTTTTCGAATTAAATCCACGTGGCGCAGAATCGCGGCAAGACCCATCAAATCGAGCAATTTCGGAGGCTTCGTTTCCTTTACGTACGACCGTCTTCCGTAACAGAAGACTTAGAATAATCACCAAGTGGTACATCTACTTCAAGATCATATCGCCACGTATCACCTTCATTGAATTTCCGTTTGTAAACATGCCCATTATCATCTTTGAATTGTACTTCATAATAAGGCTTACGCTTGTATTTCCGAATAGCCTCCTCTTGCATAAAGACAAGACGTGTGATAACCGATTTCAAACGTCCATTTCGAAGAACAACTTTCATCTTCAACCGTCGTGCAATGCTTGTAGCCGCGCGAACGATTTGCATAGACGCAAAATCCCAACGTGAACGCGTTTCTGCTTTCAGATAATCACCGTTTTTACTAGCATCTGATACATCACGCATCGACTTAAATGCTTTTTGAATTTGCTTAACCGATTCGTCAATGAAATACATCCGTTTAATCGGACCTTTCCATCCAATTTCTTGGAAGGCTTCCATCGCAATCAATTCACCTTCCCCCGAAGGGTCCACATCGGTTGCAATAACGAGAGCATCCGCACGTTTAGCAGCCGATTTCAAATTAGCAATCAACTTACCTTTATTTTTAGCGACCTGACGGTCGAAAGTCATTTCTTTCAAATTCCAAGGCAGATATTTAATATCCCAAGATTTATACTGCTCTGATTTCTCTTTAGAAACCATGTCTTTCGGATCCACATATTCCATTGTGTGACCAGCAAAGAGCAATCAATTCATAATCTTGACCATTAAACGTACCTTTATTACCACCGAGAGCTTTTGCAAAGTTCTTACAAGCACTCGGCTTTTCTGTAACAATAAGTAACATTAAAACACCCTTTCAGATTAGTTATTTTTATTGTATCACAATTTCAACATTCGCGCCAATTATTTTCCAGCTTTAGCATCACGACGAGCAACTTCAGACGCATACGACTTAGCCTCATGCATAATTGTTCGTGCGATTTCAGTTTTCCGTATCAGGCACACGCGCTGCCAAATATTCTTTCAAGTCAGACGGTTTCAAACCACTGCGAAGAGCATGATGAATACCTAATTCACGACCTACAAGAAGTGCGGTCAATAATTCATCGGTCAAAACACCATCGCGGATAGTTCGTGACAACTCAGCTTGTTTTGTCAATCATATCACGAAGATCATATAATTGCGTACTAATTTCGTTTTCACTCAATTCATAACGTCGTTTTTCTTCGCCACGTCGCGATACGCAAAGACCAACACATAAAAGTCGAACGCTTTCGACCCATTTGATTCACTACCTTGCACTAGTTCACGAATAGCGTCTGGCTTTGAAGCCAACTCCGTGTGTTCCGCTTTCACCCAATACCACGCATATTTAACAAGATCATCTAAGTTGAACTGATAAGCGAATGTCATCATAACGAAATACACAAGCGCCCGTCGATTCGGCTGATCACCAGTTCCTCGATAGAATGAATTCTCCGGAGAAATCTTCGTTTTAAAAATTCTTACTAATTTGAACTTCTCGCCCTTTCAGACTAGCAATAAAGTCAAAAGCGGGATGCAATGCTCACAAAATGAATATCAACACGAGCGCCTTCGCGGTCTAAGTTTTTAAATGGATTTTTCCAGTTTTTCCAAAACATAGTATTCGCACCAACAAACTTAAACTGATGATTAAAGGTATCATTCGATCCGAAGTCAAATGCGTCACGCTCTTTCACTTGATTCTTCCAGTGGTCTACTTCTTTTGAGAGTGATTCATTGATTCGTTGCTGTTCAGAACTCGAGTTGCCGCCTCTTTTTGCGCATCATCCAACTGTTTTGCTGAAGCTTGAGCCTGACGTTTCATTTTTGCTTCGAGGTTCTTTATATTTACTTTCCCAATCCACATCGTCTTTCTTTTCAATAACTGGTTCAGCAGAACCCTCTACTGATTTTTCAACAACTACTTTCTCAACAGGTATTTCAGTTGTTTTTCTCGACAGTTTCACTTGGCTTCTAACAACAGTCTTTTCTTCAAAAACAACCGTTTCCGTATTCTTTTCAGCGTTTTGTTTTTCTCGTGAGCTTTTTCTTTTTGCCTTATTGATAGCATCTAATGTTGCTAAACTCATTTTTATCACCCTCATGTTTACTTTCGTTTCAGGCAACACACCATCATCGACATCATCAATCAAATAAAGACGCGCCCGCACTAATACGTGCAAATGAACTGAATCCATTGATAGCGATATTCGTTTGCGTGTCAATCTTCGTTTCTACAGAATCCAACTGAGCAGAAATCGTACGCAATAACGTGTTCAGTGTCACCATGCTCATTGTATCCGGTTGACCATCGGATAACGTCAATGCATCCAAATAAAAATTCAGAGCATCGAAATAGAAATCAGCCATGTCAATATCTAATTTTTGGCACCACTGTCTGATTTTCTCCGAACGATGACGAATAGCGGTCATTTGAGCTAACGGGTCAGCATAACCTCTTTCGCCATATATTGAAAGTCATTATAGAAATTAATCGCACGAAGCGTATAATCTTTTTGTGAGATTCCCTCTTTGCTTGCTTGAAATTTAATAAACTCCGCAGTTTCTTTTTTGGTACACGTATCGCAAGACGTGCATCATTTTCTTTTTCGCATAATAAAAGCCCTTTCTGTTTAAATTCTATTAATTATATCAAAAATGGTGTACAAAATCAACCGTTTGTGATATACTATTTTTATCAAACAGAAAGGATAGTTTTATGCCGGTATCTAAATCAAGGCGACTCATACTCATCGCCTTAATCTTCATAAATTTAGCACTCACAGTCGGTCTCGCCTTTGCACTTATGTTTTAACAAACCGATAGCTCACTCGAAAATGGCATCGCGAACAAATAAACTAATCGTGGCAAAACGTACCGAAAGAAACTCTAAGAAAAAAACGCAGAGGAAGCCCCTGCTAGTCACAACTGGGAGGAAGTCAAACCACTTGACCCTGATCGCGTTATCAGTTCACCGCCACCTGCGCCTGAAAAAACTTCCTGTTATCGCAGGTATCGCCATTCCTGATTTAGGCATCAACATGCCAATCTTCAAAGGAGTCGACGATCAAAGCCTCTACTACGGAGCGGGGACAACAAAAGAAAAATCAAGTCATGGGTCAAGGTAACTACGGTCTTGCCAGTCACCACGTCTTCGGAATCTGGGGTGCAACGGGTTTATTATTCTCACCACTTGAACACGCACAAGAAGGTCAACAAATCTACATGACCGATAAAGAGTATGTATACACATACACAATTATCTCTGTCCGACGTATCGAGCCGACAGAAACAAGTGTTTTAGATGAACCCGAACCAAATTCTGACCCACTCGTAACATTGATCACATGTACCGATAACTATGCTCGTGGTCGAATCGTCGTTCAAGGAAGTCTAGTTAAAAAGACAACCTATAAAGACACCGATCAAAAAATCAAAGACGCCTTTAAACAAGAATATAACATTTGGCAACAATAAAAGGATAACTAAAATGTTATCCTTTTTCTTATAGTTCGATTAAAATCGCACAAGCATCATCATGCTGTTTGACATCTAAGTTTGTGGCATTACGTTCCCATTTTCGAAGAACCTTTAATGCTGAATTCAAACTAACATTTCGATTTAGTACATCCTCGATAGAAACCAACTCATGCAGAAACACACGTTCGAATCCATCTGAAAAAACCAAGCATCGTTTCACATCATCTACATCGTAGATACGCTCTACGAATTCGTCCTCGAATGAACCTTTTAAAGCAACTGTCCAAAATCCCTCAGGCGTGTTCATAACATGCCTGTTTTTTATCATTTGCTCTTGAACAGCCTCTACAGAATCTTCTCCACAAGCAATTGCTTTATTACGCATCGCTTTTGTGACATCAGAGAAACGACGAAATGCGATTATCCGTTACGATTTCAATAGAACCGTCTGTTTTTCAATAACAGCTGAACAATCACCAATTGCATAAGCGTGTAATTTATCATCAATAACTTTGCACACCTGCTAAAACAGCACAGGGTTTCATTTCGTCTGGAAAATTCTCAAGCATTTCAGCATATCGAAAATTAACAGAATCAACAGCCATTCGGGCATATTCAGGAATCGTTCCATTTGAACACAATGACACTGCACCCGCTACAGCAGACGCTAACCACTCAGCTTGCGAGTGAAAAAGGTAAAACGGCTATCTGTTTAATCGGACTCGACCCATCAATCGCACAAACCAGATCTTCAGCAATCGCTAAACGATCTTCGCCGTATGATTTTGGAAAAATCAATTACGTATTCTAAAAACATTCATTCACGAACCTCAGCTTTCGTTTCTAAGATTTGCATATAAGTCGAAAACAGTACCGTCTAGTTCATATTCACTCACATGAATCAAACGATCATCGATTACAAACGCATTATGGCTAAAACAATTTAAAGAGTGACCGTCTGTTATTGAAGAGCCATTTGATATAACGTTGTAAAAGAACATCTAACCAAATCATCGATACCGTTGCAAATACGAAATACTGCCAAAATGTTTCATTTGAGATTCCGCTTAACAGAGACATCGCCTTATACGAAAAACGCTAAACAAACGTAATCGCTTAACAACGCCCACGTTTTTCACGTTAAATCCCGACCGAATCGCAAATAGTAACCGATCGCCAGTAAAACCAATACAGAACACGACCATACCAATATAGATATCCATAAGCGACCAATTTGTGAGAGGCCTTAATAGATGACCGGTCAACAGCATCAAGCCATAGATAGCCGACCATCTGGCAATTTGTAGTAGTAGTTTAGACAAATGCCGATTGTTTTATAAACCGACATATGCAAAGCCCCTATTAGTCTTTATGTGCGATATTGTAGAGACCTTTTGCGAGACTGTACAAACCGTGTTCATTCAAGAAACGTGAATACGCCGCGTTCAAATAGATAATTGGCGTTCCACCGCTATTGAAATCTGACAAAAGATTCGCGATCTCGTTATAGAGATGTTGTTCAAGACCGCCTGAACCGCCACCATATACGAAGATAACTTCATTCGTTGCACCCACACGTGTATAGATTTTAGAAATCTCATTACGAAGTTGTTGTGCGAAACGATATGATTCTTCGTCTACGACACTAGCTACGTGCGTATACTTATTACGACTCAACTTGCTAGGGTTCTTTATTGATAAACTCAGAGGCTCTTTTACGTGTCTTATACGTATACCCCTCTTCGATCAAAACGATCGAGTGCCGCTTCGAGCACGTTTCCGTATCCTTTCAAGAATGACGTTGACGCATCTTGGTTGAATTTACCGTTAGTGAATACCGCGAAATCGACAGTCCCTTCACCAATATCGATGCCGAGAGTATTCTCCGCATGCACCAAATCGTATCCCGTCACATCGTCCAATTCACCATTGACCGCACGTTTCTTCGCATCAGCTTCAATCAAGTCAAGGAAATTCGATTGTGCATGACGGAGCCCATATTGAGCGGCTTCACCTTCGTTTGCAATATATACATCCTTGATAGTAATCGCGATAGTAATTGTTTGCACAAAATTATGAATCGTAACAAGGTGTGCCGATCCACTATTTTTTAATTTATGAGCGTAATCTGCATGGTGTTTTTCGTATTCAGCAATCGGAAGAGCTGTCGAAAGCCATACATCTACAGGAAGAATCTCAGTAGGCAACGCTTTATGTTCTGCATAGTAATCGTGAATAGCACGACTTGCAAGAGACCCTAGAATGAGAACCCCTGACAAATCATCGTCGGCTTTTTGACTTACGCGAGAATACGTCAAATTCTTCTAATGGTTCACCACTTGCAAGAGCACGACTACCGAAAATACGGCGCGTTGTGTCGTTTACAAGAGGACTTGAGAATGACGCATCCATTTGATTAAACGCGTCCGCCGCAAACGAAGCGCTGTCGTCAAGCGTCAATTTCAAATCATTGTGAACAGAGTAACGGTTCACTGCAATTGATGAAAATACTTCTACTTTATCGTTAATACCTAGTTTTAAATATCCGTTTCCGACGTCCATGCCGGCAATATATTCTAACATTTTATAAGAGTCCTTTCGTGACTAATTTTTAGATAGCCTTATTATATCATAAAAATCAAAAAGGTGCAAAATTTAAGGACAATTCGGCTACAGGCCACCTAGTTATGCGAATAGCATCTTCGATGACTTCTAATAGAATAATTATAGCATAGCATAAAAGATCAGTCAATATTAATTACAGAACGACCAAGTTAATTCACTATTGACCGTGATTCTCTCACGGTCGTTCTCTCATGTGATTATATTAAGACTAGAAAGAAGTGTTAAATTTATATGATTAGATTTACAGATAATAAAAGAATCATCGACGGAAGAACTGTCACACAAATCGTACAGGACGGACCTATTGCATCCAACCTCGTCGACGTTGTCGAACCCAATCAGCTAGGCGGTTGGATTGAATCCAAAGAATCGCTTCCTCATACATCCTGGATTGACGAAAACGTTATTCTCTTTAAAGAAGCATACGCGGGTGAATATTCTGTTATTACTGCGACACAACCCGATACTATTGTTTCAGATATGACATTCACTGACGGAACTGTTTATAAGATCACAGACAAACATCGCTTTTATTCAAATGTTGTCAATATCGACGGATCGAAAAACGATGAATTACCTGACATGACAGCTCAAGCATACAAACAGAAATATTTCGCTTTTGACACCTATGGTGATCCAATCGATCCCAACTCAGCGGAAAAGATTTACGATCCCATTTATGAAAAACTTAAAAAGCGATAAACAGAATCAAGTAAAGAAAAATCGTGCTAAGTTTATGACAACAAAACAAGAAGCGGAACCCTCGCGACCGAGTTCTCAAGATACGAGAAACTTTTAATGCGTCTCGCTGGCGAACCAGGTACGCGTCGTTATAAATGGATGAAACGACTTGAGACTCTAGCGCTCATCGTTGGACTTGCTACTATTTTGAACATGCTCGTTCAATTTTTTTCCTCATTCGATAAGGAGGCGTAGTTTTGAAAAATACATTTAAAATTGTACGTGTCAATCGTATTATTAAAAACAAAAAAGAAGACTATTCATTATCGCTTCGCTTACATCGAGTAAACTCGAACGATTTTTGTAACGCTTCGATGTATATTCCAAAAGATAAAGAAACTTTGTTGAACTTTATTTACACGCTCAAACAAGGCGACCTCGTAGAGGTGTCATACGAACCAGCTAAAAATAAAAAGTACGCCTCGAATATTGATGTGAAACATATTTTGAGAGTCAAATAATTTAGGGCCCTTCTCGTTCCACTTGTTCCACACGCGTTCCACGGGTTTTTTAAAAAGTGGAATTTCCGAAACTCTCGACGTACTGGGAGTTGTTGGTCTTTATTCCACTTGTTCCACTTTATATGTATATATATAATATATTTAAAAAGAGTAATATACAAAGTATACAAAAATTAAAAATAAAAAAGTTTTTTTGACCCCTCAGAGGTGGAACGCATTTTGAGTTGGATGAAACACCTACTGCCAGTTGCGTTTGAGACTGTGCCACAAAAATCAAAAAGTGGTTCAAATGGAACGAGATTTTTCGAAAAATGCCTTAATTGGAATCATTCTAATTAAAAATTAGAGGTGTATATAATTTGATATAGAGTGAACCACGCAATGAATCAAAATAATATCAGAATTAATTTGCGTGTTTTTATCCACAATCTATTGACAAAATTTCAACTTTTTGATATACTTTTTCTACAAACAAAATAGAAAGCAGGCTTCAACTTCTATGGAAGAAACAAAAGAAATGTTATTGTCACCGAAAGAATTCGGTGATCTCGTAGGCGTTTCAATCCAAACCTTGAAACGTTATGAAAAAGAAGGTGACTTCGCACCTCGCACTGTCACCGAAAACGGTTGGCGAAAATACACTCTAAGTCAAGTTAGTGAATTTAACCGAATGCGTCGTCGTAAAGGACGTAAAGCTGAAATTCATCGAATTGTCGCCTACATCCAATCAGTCGTACGTGAATTTGATGAAAACGGACAAATCATTAACAAACCAATCCCAATACCTATTACAAACGCTTTTATTAAACTGTCGCGTTATTTATTAGAACGACGTCTCGGTAAAAAGGTTGTTACCGAAACCTTGATCAATAATGAACCGCTTCATTCCTTTAAGAGCGAGACAATTCACACGTCTCTGTCATTTAATTCAAGCTGATTTAATTGACGAACTTGTCCTGTATTCACGAATCAATTTTTCAAAACCGGAATACGAAATCATTTCACAATTATGTGAACAACATGGCATCACGATTACGCTTTATGCCTGAAGCGAGAAACGCTTCCGAATAATGACGATGTGCGTGAACGTTTAATCCAAGCGGTTCACGATTTCAGTCAAAAGCAGTGACATTGAAGCAACAGTTATCGCAAATAGTATTCTTACTTTATTAAACGAAAATGACTCTGAATAGAAAGGTTGACGTATCAACGTCAAGGTATTGGTAATGCAACTATCAACAAACCCAATCCGTTTGACGACAGAAGATCCAACGTTAGCTGATATTCTAGATTATCTAAACAACAACAGTCGTACCTTCAATATTAATACGATGAACGACATCGACGTAGAATTGCGAAATACTTATAAAGGTGTTCTCGCACTAAACAAATGTTAGCAACCATGAACAATTCAAAAGAACCGGCTAAATTGACCGACTTTGAATTAGCTCTTGTGTTAACATTTACATTGCTGATGTTCGTATCGCCTATTCAGCACTATCTTCAAAAACGGACACGAACCTCTATATGTTCAATCCCGATCCAAATAGTAAAAATTTGAGGCTTATACGAAGAATGTGATGAATTCATCGAACTTCACGTTTCTCTATTACAACAACCACTATCAATGAACATGCGTAAGAATATTCTCTCGTATGTAACCATGATGGCGCCGTCGTTTACGAATCACTCGATTCTGCACGTAGTCGTCAATAACGGTATTTTCAATAAAGAAACAAAAACCTTAGAACCGTTCCGACCTGACTTTGTCGCGACTTCTAAAATCCAGACTGATTACAAACCCGTCACGACAACGCCTGTCTTAAAAGAACCAGACGGCTCTGATTGGACAGTCGATGAATGGATTCGTGAACTCGCCGATCATGATCCCGAAAAAGAAACTCCTCTGGCAAGTTCTTGCCGCGTCATTCAACCCAGGGCACTCCTATAATAAAGCAATCCTCTTTGTTTCACGCGAAGGGAATAACGGTAAAAGGTACATATGGGCAACTCATCAAAAATATTGTTGGACAAGGAAACTATTCGTCTCTTAAAATTCACGATTATAGTAAGCGTTTCGAAAAACGAAACCTTATTGGTAAAAGTCGTAAACATTGCAGACGAAAACCCTGTTGGCGTTTATATCGATAACGTTGACGATTTTAAAGCAGCCGTCACAGGTGATGATATTTCAATCGAGCCTAAACACAAAGATTCTTATCCGGCTGTCGTCAAACACGTAACAATTCAAATGATCAACGGTATGCCTAAGTTTCGAGATAAAACGAATTCCTTTTATCGTCGTCTCGTCATGGTTCCGTTCGATCACACCTTCGAAGGCGTCGAAAAGAAATACATTAAAAAGTCAATTCATTCGTGATCCCTCATTAAAGAATACATTTTATCAAAAGCGTTAGAGATGGATCAATTCGATACTTTTATCGTCCCTCAAGCGACAAAAATCATTGTTGTCTGAATATAAATCCGAAAATAACAATGTATTCGAATTTTGGGACGACATGTAGTGTATTTCAATGGACAGTGCTTCCGACTAAACTCATTTATCCCGTCTACAAAGATTGGATGCGAGAATTCAATGCAAATAGCATCACCTACGGTCGTAATCAATTCTTGCAATATACTCGCGATTGGGGTAAAGAAACAGGTCTCTTAGAAGACAAATCCCAACGAACTGATCGTGTGCGAATCACGAATCAGATGGACGCAGACGAACCCTTGATTACGAAACACAACATTAAAGACTTTATGGATCCATCCTATAAGGGTGCTGACGAAAAAACTTAAACGAGCCTTCGATCGAAGTGCTATTCAATTAACACGTGGTTTCGTAAAAACTACACCGACTAACTAGAAAGGACTATTATGCCGAAAATCTATGGACTTTACGGTAAAAATGGGATCGGGCAAGGATTATCTAGCCCGACTCCTAATTACCCATTTAGAAGGACCTGTCAAGTGCGTTTCTTTTGCAGACGCTTTAAAAGAAGAAGTTGACAGTTTAATTAAACACAAACGATCCGGTAAAGACTTGCTCGAATTGAGTGTGCAGTTTGATTTACCAAAACACGTCATAGATTCCATTTTCAATGAAATCTTGCCGCAAACTTAACAAATGTTTCGCATATAAAAACACCAGAAATTCGTAAGTTGTTCCAGTTTTACGGTGACGTTCGTCGTGCGAGTGATCCGTTGTATTTCATTCGCAAGACTTTCGATAAAGTTGCTTCGCTTACGAGACAATCGTATACTGTCGTCATTACCGATGTTCGGTTCCCGAACGAATACGAAGCCTGTCACGAACATGGCGCCGTTCTCGTTCACATGAATATTGACAGAAAAACTCGCCACGCTCGCCTAGAAGCTCGTGACGGATTCGTTCCGTCGATTGAAGCCGAAGAACACGTATCAGAAACAGCTTTGGACAACATTCCAAAAATATGATACAGATATTGTCATCACGGCAGACCTGTCGGACGATGAAATGGTCGCACGGATTCTTGCGGGGTGACTGTCATGTATCAAAGCGAAAGCTGAGCGCGAGAAATACTATGAAGAAAAACTCGAAACCGTGAGCGTAAAGAAACTCGCGAAAGTGCGAAGTTTATGATTGACTTACAAGAAGATTCGATCAAGAGTTTCATACAGGCGCTCATGGTCGCGGAATATCACGTGTACGATCAAAGCTGTCTTGGACAAACTCTATCGAAAATACTTAAAAGAAGCCGACTTCGAAGGTGTTCTCAACCCACACTTTAAAGAATGGTTAGACGAAATCGCTGACGAAGAGCCGGAACGTGCCGAAAATAGCGCACTCTGCAGACTGGATTCTTGGAAAAATTCGAAAAACCTTTAGAAATCGCTTTTTATTTGACATTAAAAACGATGTGTTATAATAGACACATAAGGTTGAGAAAAACCTTGAAATAACAACATTTATAACAGAAAGGCTCGACTTCAATGTCGAGAAGTACACAATAACATGGCAAACAAACAAGATTTGATCGCTAAAGTCGTAGAAGCAACTGGTCTTTCAAAAAAAGACTCAACTAATGCAGTAAATGCTACATTTGATGCAATCAAAGGATTCCTCGCTGAAGATGAAAAAGTTCAAATCATCGGATTCAGTGGCTTCGACGTTCGCGAACGTGCAGAACGTAAAGGACGCAACCCTCAAACAGGTGCTGAACTTGTAATTCCTGCATCAAAAGTTCCAGGATTCAAAGCTGGTAAAGCACTTAAAGAAGTTGTAAAATAAAACCCTATAAACGATAATATTAAGAAAGTTCGCACGATTAATTTTTCACAGTACTATACTGTCGTACTCGGAATCACTAAATTTCGAGTGCGTGATCGAAACTCTAATTCGAAAATAAATCTAAAAAGAGCCATTCGCATTCGCGAGTGGTTTCTTTTTCTTCGCAATTATGCTATAATAGAAAATATCAATCGAAAGGTGGCACTACGCGATTCTTTCATGGTTACTCTATATGTCGGGTATCACCGGACTATCATTATTTCAAATCTATTTAGCTATTCGTTTATTTAAAGCCACAAAATCACTAATTGGCGTTGTTGGGATCGCACTAATCGGAATATTCCTCATCGCTTACTTTAGCGATATGTCTCTTCTGTTCAACAATCCAGAAGCATGGCTAAAGACTGAGCCATTAAACCACGTATGGTCTCAACTAACAGCCATCTGGGACGAGCATATTCCGTGGGTCTTGAACGAATTCCGCTTATTCTTCAAAAACATCTTCGGCTACTAGCGGACACGTCTGTCCGTCAAGCCTTAATTTGATAACTTATTAGAAAAGGAAATTCAAATGATTACTGTATATTCAAAAAAATAACTGCATCCAATGCAAAAATGGTCAAGAAACAATTGACAGCAAACAACATCGATTTCAAGAAATCAACGTTGACAGAACAACCCTGAATACGCGCAATACCTAAAAGATCACGGTTGGAAAGCAGCGCCCGTTGTCGAATCTGAGGATCGGTGACTTCAGTGGAAACCAACCCGACAAAGTTCGTGCATTAATTAAACACTACAAGAAATAAGACCGGCACGGTCTTATTTTTTTACGCTAAAATTGCACAAAACGCACGACAAATAAAGACTTTTGTGATATAATAGCACTATCCTAAACAGAAAGGACTCCGTATGTGAAAAAACGAAAGAACATTAAAAAACGAATCGTTCTTGCGAGTAGTCTTGCTTTAATAACCGCCAGTGTTGCAACAACGGGTGTTATCGCTTTTACACTTATTCAGCGTTTCGATACAACAAAAACATGGAGACGTGTATCGAAGACACCTCTTGCTGATTTAACACCAGAGTTATTAACAGCCGATGATCACACTAAAGATCTCATTCAAGCCTACAATAAACAAGAAGTACTCGTTTGGGATGCCAATACTCACAACTTTAAAGGGACGCCGTCTTCGGCAAATATGGACGAATTGAGATCGCTCCATAAAAAGCTCCCAAAAAGTTATCAAGCGTCTTTAAAGAACTACGATGAAATCAACAAACTTTATGAAGTTCTTGATAAATTCAACGTTCTCCAAAAAGACGGACATATTCCTGAAAAAGAAACATTGAAGTCGATTCAAGATTATCTTAGAAACAGTTTCGATGTGCTTTATCCGTATCTCATCGAAGACGGGCACAAAGCAGCTGAAAACATTTGTGCGTCACTTCAACAATTGGCGTCTGATTCAAATCAGTATGCGATTGTTCTAGATGCGATCAATAAAGACTATCAAATTGATAAGTACAAATTAAAAACGGACATGGTTTCAGAACACGTGGATTATCTCAATCAAATGATTGCCAAATTACACTATAAATGGAACTATATCGAAAAACAAAATCAAACCACTTATTCAAAATAGTTCAAGCGCTGTCAAATCAAACGAACACGCAACTGAAAAACTATAAAAATTACTTAAACGATCAAGAAGCAAAAGCCGAATTCGAACAATTCGAAAAACAATTCGTAGCTGAACAAGATCGCTAAAAGGCTTGATTATTGATCTGCCCGACTTCACGAATAAGAAATTATCTGAACTCCAACAATGGGCTGACACAAATCAGATCACGTTGACGATTGTCGAAAAAGATGTATCATCAAAACCATACGATACAGTTCTTGAACAGACACCTGCTAAAAATAAATACGAGAAAAATCGTAAAGGTTCTACAATGACGGTTACGGTTAATATTAAGAAACAAGTACAACCGACACCACCATCATCGAGTGAACCCACAGAAACCACACCTCCGTCATCTAGTGTTTCACGTGAAACAGAAACTCGATCCAGTGACACACGTTCGACCTACTGCGCCGTCTATCACAAGACCAGGCGTTCCACAATAGAAAGAAGGTGATTACGATTTGAAAACAGTATTATCTAAAAATTGGCTTTTTCACGAAAAAGTTTCTCAAATATAGTGCGATAACAGTAGGCGTTACAATCTTGAGTGCAACACCTATCGTGAAGCTTACAAAGTGAAAACTATTATCGACAAAGCTCCTGTTATTACGGAAAAAAATGTCCCGTAGCGAAGCAACGTCCAATATGTATGACAAGAAAGGGCAATGTGATTTGGTCGCAAACCGACATCCGTCGGAACTACATCAAATACAACAAATTGCCCGACTTGTATGTAAAACTCTTGTTGAATACCGAAGACGACACCTTCTTCCAAGATCGAGGCGTTTCGATTAAAGGTCTCGCAAACGCAATTCTTTCACGAGGACGTCGTGGTGGATCTTCTATCGAACAACAATTGATTAAGAACGTCGCTTTCTCAAGTGACGTAAAAGACCGAACAATTGACCGTAAAGTAAAAAGAATTCTGGCTTGCACTTCAGTTAGACACTAACTGAATAAGAAACAGATTCTTGAATGGTACGTCAATAAGATTGCTATGGGCGAAGGTTCTTTCGGAGCAAACACTGTTGCGATTACCTATTATGGAACGTCGCTCGATAAAATGTCAGAGCGCACGCCTGAGAACATCGCACGACTCGCATACATCGCGGGTCTCGGTCAAGCACCGTCAGGCTACAACGCCTACGACCATCCTGAAGAAGCTAACCGCAGAAAGAACATCGTTCTCTACTCTGCTTATTCGAATGATTTGTTAACGAAAAAAGAATATGAATCTGCTAAAAAGATCAACGTAACCGATGGCTAAAAAGAACGTTACTGGCGCAATAAAGAAGTGCTCTCTAAAGTTTCTGAACATAACGCTTATGTGACATCCACACTTCAACAATTAAAAGATCTCGGTTATGATCTTGAAAAAGCTCCAATTCAGATTTACACCAATATGGATTCTGCTGAAGATACAAAACTCAGTCCATCGTTTCAGACCCTAAATATTACCGAAACGAAGGTCAACAAATTGCGGTCACGATTACGAATCCACAAACAGGTGCCGTTATTGCTCAATCCGGCTCACGAAACCAAAAATCAGAGAATCCGTACAGTTATAACCGTGCGACACAACGTACCAGATCGAGTGGTTCAACCATTAAGCCGTTCATCGATTATGGACCGGGTATCGAATATCTACAATTAGGTTCTAATTACCGACTTGATTCGAGTCCCTACCAATATCCTGGTACAAACATAGTCGCACAAAACTACAGCGGATATACGTACGGAGTTGTTGATATGAAGAAAGCCTCGCGACTTTCGCTTAATACGCCAGCTATTCGTATGCTCGATACCGTTACGGATCGAACCTCGCTAAAAATTTCTTGAAAAAAACCTCAACATGGATGTCAAGGAAGCATACGGCGGAGCCGATGCTCTAGGGCTGAACCTCTCAACAGCGGACTTAGCGGCTGGCTTTGGCGCAATCGCAAACGGTGGTATCTATAAAGAACCGAATTACATTGACAAATTAGAATTCTCAGACGGATCTGTTAAAACGATTAAACCGACAGAGAAGCGCTGTGAAAGCATCGACAGCCTATATCTTAGCGAAAATGTTAGAAGGTGTACCGCAAGACGATGGTTCTGCTAAATCAGCTAAGATTCCTGAATACAAGGGACTATTTCGTTAAAACAGGTACAGTTGCCTATGACGAATCTGACGGCGTCCCTCGTCCAAATATGTCAGCAAGTGACTCTTGGATGAGCGGTGGTACGAAGAACACGGCGGTTAGTGTCTGGACAGGTTACGATTCACCGAACGAACCAGACCACTGGATTAGCGCCGATCAAACAACACGATCAGACATCTTCGTTGCGATTATGAAAGCCTTTAACGAAGGCAAAGATACATCAGACTTTGCAAAACCTGATACAGTTCGTGAAATCGGTTCAGGCTTGAGTGCTGATCAAATTCCACTCGATAAGACATCTATTAAGACTATCACATTCCCGGAACTCAACTATATGGACAATTCGCTTGCGAACTTCAATTGAATTCTAAAACGAAAGTCATTGGCGATGATACAATCAACAAAGCGCCCGCTGATTACGCAATCGGTTCTTGGAGCAAAGACTTTAAAGATGATCAGTTAAAACGATACGATATTTGGCGTTCATCTAAGACATTGCCAACACTAAAAGATTTCTTAAACGATAAAATTTGGAACGAATAAAAAATAGAAGGACTGCTATGCTCTACAGATTTCCAACGTAAAAGTTCTAGAAGAAAATATGACTAAAATCGAAAAATTTGGAAAAAAACTAGAACCCTAATTTGAAAAACTCTACAACTACATGCTGAAAAAAACAATATGGATTCGTTCATCGTTGCCGATTTCGATAAAGGCTCCAAATATATGGACAACTTCCGTGTAAACGCTGAAATTCTCGACACAAATGACGATAAAAAGCTTTACGCGTGGCATATCGCCAAGAAGAAATTGCGGATCACTATCATAGTATTGATAATGGTCTCATCGTCGCCTACACTGAAGAAAAAGGTGTTAACATTCTTTACGTCGACGAACACCTACTGAATATACTCTTGGATTAAAACAACTTTGCGCAACCGCTCTAAACACTGTACATATCAGTGGTGCATGTTCCGGCAATGGATCTTTCCAAGAAGAATGTCAGCAAATACTCATCGATTTACTTGAAGTAAACGAATAACTAAACCGTAGCACTGCTACGGTTTTTCTTTGCGGAATTCGTTAAATTATGCTATAATAAGTCCTGAATTAACAACAATTATAAGGATTTTTAATAAATGGCAAAAATTACGAGTTTTTGAAGCATTTAGCGGAATTGGCACTCAAACAATGGACCTTTCCGTGCAAATATAAATCATGACGTTGTCGCAATCTCAGAGATTGACTCTTATGCGATTCGTTCTTACGAAGCTATTCACGGCTCGGTGAACAACTTAGGCGACATCTCACAAATAGATACAAAAACGATTCCTGATCACGATCTATTCACTTACAGCTTCCCATGTCAATCTATTTCTGTTGCAGGTCTGCAACATGGCTTAGAACCCGAATAGCGGAACACGCAGTAGTCTTTTATGGGAATGTCAAAAGTTATCGACATCAAACGTCCGAAATATCTTTTAATGGAAAACGTTAAGAATCTCGTTGGAAAAAAACACATAAACATAACTTCGATTTATGGCTCGAATGGCACAGAATCAAAAGGCTACACAAACTATTGGAAAGTTCTTAACAGTAAGGACTACGGCGTGCCTCAAAACCGCGAACGTGTTTTCGTTGTTTCAATTTTCGGCAAACATAAACCGTATGAGTTCCCTAAAGCGAAACCTCTCGATAAAACTCTAAAAGACGTACTCTTACAAGACGTCGAAGAACGTCACTACTTATCGCAAGAACAAGTTGCTAAATTGACGTTCAAATTAAAACCATCGACCGACATTAAAACAAATCGGGCAACTTGATAGACCTAATCGCGTCAATGCGTCTCCGTATCGAGTCTATAGCACAGACGGTATCGCGCCAACTCTAACAACTATGACTGGCGGTGCTCGTCAACCATTTATTAGTGAAGCTGAGAATCAAATTAAAGATTTCGTCATCGGTGCAAGTCGCGGACGTTACGAGAAAGACCCTAACAATCCGACAAAAACTATCACGAAGCAACATTTCGAATTAAATCAAAACGGCGTTTCTAATACACTCACGTCCGTTCAAAAAGATAATTACGTGTTAGAGATGCCTGATTTTAAAAATTCGTAAATTGATTCCCCTTGAATGTTGGCGCCTAATGGGTTGCACTGACGAAGACTTCTATAAAGCCAAAAGCTGTCAACAGCGACACACAGCTCTATAAACAAGCAGGTAACGCCATCGTTGTCGATGTACTCGCCGCGATTTTCGATAAAATGTTCAACTAAAAAGACACTCTTACGAGTGTCTTTTATTTTTATTCGAAAAAGTTTTTCATAGGTTCCTTTTCGAAGAATTTCATCCAGATTATATTTTTGACTAATTTCTAAATCAAAAACCTTGTACAGTTCCATTTTGCAATTTAAAATGGTTTAACAGAAATCCCACTAATTCCATTTAATGGATCATTATTAAAAAGAAATATTTTTATATTCCCTCTTAACACGTTTTTCTGCAAATAAACCTAACCCTAAATAACCGATTTGATCTCTGAATGCCTCACCCAATCGCCAACGATATACATGATATTCATTGGGAGTCAATACCGAATAACGTTAATACATACTGAACAGCTACATTTGATAATACATCATCGACATATTCCAATTCATCTAATTCATAATCGTTTGTAAATAATTGTTGTTTCATCTCAATCATAAGTCTTTCCGTGTTAATTGACTGATCGAGTAATTCAACAAAAATCATAACTATCAAAGAGGTCATCAAAAATAACGATACAACTTCTTAAACATCGAATTCGGCCAAATACACGTAATATTTAAAAAGACATTTTCTCAAAAATCATATTTAATTTCATCGAAAGCCAACCTGTTTTAGCTATAAGATCGATAATTTCCTGAGTCATCACTACAAAAACATGATCAAAAAGAATATTCTAGTTTAAATACCTCACAATGTGTATATGTGTCTTCTCGACTCGTAAATAAATGTAAAACGCGTAATGCGTATAAATGAGGATTATCTTCGAATTGGACACCATATACGCACTTATAATGATCATTATCAACCTTCTCAGGTAAAACAACATGACCATACGATTTTAGTTTTTCTACATTTTAAAGCATATTGTCGAAAAATCGAGAAAGTTCCACCACAATTCTATACGGCATTGAATCAATCAACGTTTTACCGTATTTATAATTCTTAAGCGTTGGTTCAGGGATTGCTGTTTCTTCTGCAATTTTTGATAACGGAGCACCTGATGTTTTAATAATTCAATTAAATCATCAGGGCTGTATAGAACTCGTTTTATTTAGTTCCATATCTGATACCTCATAAATCCTTATTTATTATTATGTTTTAATTATATCGCAAAATAAACCAATGTCAATATTTCACATAGTACTAAATATGATACGAATAACCTTGAATTTTTCACACACACTGAAGAGATTTCTTCAGTGTTCTAGTGCATAGCCCTAGACTCTAATCTTATGTCATCCTTCGAGGCCATCTATAGAATATCACAATAAAAATCATCTGTCAAGTATTTTTTTATCACACAGATTTTATTGATCATAGCGGATTTGAGTTCAAGCGTTGAATTGAACTCTATATATTTTTACGTATGAGTTCCATTCGCTCTTGGTTCACTTAAACAACTTAAACCACAAAGATTCATCATCATCTTTAGAATAATGTTGCAAGTATGAAAAAATAAAAAGACGCTCATCTAAAGTGTACTCATTCCAAAAAGAATTGTATTGATCCAAATAATTTCTTTAAAAATAAGATTATAATCGTTAAATGATAAAAAAACACCGAATCACAAACAGATGCCTTAATATCATAAACAACAAACTCCGCCGCATCGAATAAACATTCACACATCGCAACAACCGATACATATACTATATTGTTTAAAACAAAAGGTACTGTTTTACATCCACAAAAACAAAAACGAATGTCTTGATTGGAAGCTGTAAATAGGTCTAACGGGACACTAACACCCTCATGTGTCATGCAACACCGAAACTCATATAACGCTCTACCAAAATCATTTTCGTCTAAAAGTCATAATATTTTTCGTAATACTATCAGAAATAATTATAATGATCCATAATCCATTTTCATATAACGCTCTGTCCCGTGGGTTATAAGAAATACATGAGCCGTCTTCTTTTCTATTATTTTTTTGGGACAATAATAATAAATATTACACTCGTTCTCAGACAACGATTCCGGAGGATATTCAATCCTAGAACAAATACTCAGCAACTGCAACGCAAACAATAAACAACTATACGGATCTTTATTCAACTTACCCCTGATATTCATCAATTAATTTAATCATATCCATCATCATTCACCTGATTTCTAATAATTTCACTTATATTATAGCACCGTCCCAAAAATAAAAACAACCTCTTGCTAAAAATATAAATATAGATCTATAATAGAATTAACAAAAACAGAAAAGCGGTGAGAATCATGTCAAACAACTATCCAGATTGGCTTGAAGAACGATTCGGTAATGACATTCGGATTGGGCTGAAGAGCGTTGAGGGCGATGATGATGACGATGACGAATAATCGGTAACGCCACTCAACAGAAAGCAACTACTTAGTGGTTGCTTTTTCTATACAAAAAAAGAGCCTGTTTACAGCTCCCCTGCGGCATATTTATTGAGATATCTGCTTACGGACAAATATGCAAAACCTGATTCAGCCTTTTACGGATCTTCAACCTAGCAGACCGACATCTGATCCATTAGCTACGCCTTAGCGATAGTTTTCTCTACAGTTTCTATTATAACAAACTTCAAAGAAATACGCAAAAGAAAAACGCCGAACTTCTTCGACGTTTCTCTCTATGGCACAATCACAAAAAATAATTCTTTGTCAACACAAAAACCGAAGAACTCTTTCTCCGGCTTTTCGCGGAAATAAAATTTAAGGAGATCCTCTTTATGAGGACACTGTTAAGTATAGCACAGAATCGAATTCTTGTCAAACAAAAAGACCGAAAGAACTATCTTCAGTCTTTTCGCGGAGTATAAAACATGGAGAGTCTCTACTCAGAGACATTATTAATAATAGCACAAAACCGAGACGCTTTGTCATCAAAAAGATCGAGAAAATCTCGATCAATTTTGTGTCTTATTATTTTTATTTTCTAGTAATTCTCACTAGATTTTTTTAGTTTAGCATTTTCTCAGAATTTTGTCAACTGACAGACGAACGATGCCGTCTGCTCCTCCTAAACAGTCGGTTTATTCTGGTGTCTGCCACCGCTTGCCATTACATCCAAGATTGCTATCGGATTTCGTTCTGGTGTCCGCCACCGCTTGACTCTTATGTTCAAGATTACTATCAGATTGACCCTGAGCCGACCACTCATCTACCATAAGTATAACATAGATCATCATACGCATCAAGAAAAAATCAAATAAAAACGATAGAGAACTCTCTATCGCCACATCGTTTCAGTCACTTTTTAGTTGTCTAAGCTGTCAGAACTGTCACAGCTATCATCAATTCGGTCAATTTTTATTTGGCAAAGCCGTCAGAACCGTCACGGCTGTCATTTTTAACGATGTCTTTTGATTATATTCTATCAAAAATTCGAAAATAATGCAATAAAAAGATCGAGTACTAGACTCGATTCAAAATTACATATCGGATCATTTATATCCAGCGCCACCGACAAGCTGTTATATTTCACACACTGAATCATTTATATCCCGAACCATCAGTAATCGGCTATATTTGCGATCATCGTTATCGCCACTTAATAGGTGGGCGAGCACCTTTACATTTTTCGACTAAATATAGTTTATCATAAACTAAAAAGTTTGTCAACAAAAACGAACCGTAGTCCGTTTCCACGTATTGAGTTTCACCTCACGCTAGATATGCCCTTCTATTCCTCAGGGTGGTAGTCCTGCTATTATTTTACTCAGATGAGCCCACAGGCGGGTGCAAGCTATATCCACGAGCCCGCAATAGTGTAAATTCTTTATTATATTATATTCCACATCGATTCCATTCGTCGACTAAATATAGTTTATCATAAATTTAGGTAAACGTCAACTAAAAACAGACAAACGATGCCATCTGTTTCGATTAGCCCCGAAGGGATAACCTGCCCGCATCTGCTACATAAAACATACTAAAAACATATATTTTATGAACCTTTCTAAATTATTTTTAAAAAGATTTCCTGCTTCATCCCGTCCGATTTTGTTAAAAAAATGTTAACATTTGAGTCTCAAATATCTTCGTTTAAAAACTACTTTCGTTTATGTAACGATCCACAGGGCTTAACTTCCCGTGTAGCCCACGGTAGTGACTTATGTTTTATTAAACTGTTGTCAAGACAGTGTAATCGACGCATTTCTCTAAATTGATCGCAGCGTTTTCGTCACGATTATGAACAACGTGACAGTCAGGACATTCCCAACTACGGTCTTTCAATTTTAAGATCCACGTTTTTATATCCACAATTAGAACATAGTTTACTTGATGGATAGAAACGTGGTGCTAAACGCAATTCAATCCCCAATTTTTCACATTGTTGTTGTAGAAAAACGCGAGACATATACCATTGCGCTTGAGAAATTGCCTTTGATAAATGTTTATTTTTCATTAAACCTTTTTACATTCAGGTCTTCAATCACAATAAAACTTGGTTTTCGTTTTAAAAATAGATTGAAAGAGCTTTTCGATTGTAATCAGTTCGAATCCGAGATATACGTTCATAAAAGCTTATTTTACAATTCGTTGTTGTTTTTGAAGATTTTTACATTCGTGTAAAGGACGTATCCATTCAAATGATTTCAACTGTCCTTTTTAGCACCACTTTATAATAAACCTTGTTTTTCATGTTACTTTCATAACGACGTGATAACGAACGTTGCTTTTTGACGCAACTTCTTTTCGAGTTTACGAATTTTCTTAGATTTATTGATCGACAGAATAGTTTGATCCTTTGAATAAATTGATCTTTTAAACCAAAGTCAATTCCGATTCCTTCGCCGGATGTTACAATACGTTCGTCGGTTTCAGTTTTTAGATAAACACGAAAATATACTAACGTCCGTTTTAACGGAAACAGTTACAGATGAAAATATCTTTTTGGAATATAAACAAATTCTTTTTAAACGCACCCATTTCAACGTTGGTAGAAAAATGCGATGTCTTTTCAACTTTAAATGATGTTCCATTAAATAAAAAGCTATTATCTTTTGATTTCTTTTTAAAAGTTAGGTTTCCTTTATCACCTTTAAGATAAGCCCAAAGAGCGCCATTTGCGTTCATAATAAAGCTTGTTTAAGGGCTTTACTCGAAAACTGTTTTTAACCAACTAGAATTGTCGGATCATGATTAATCATTTTAGAATAATCATATCCTGAAATAATAGGTTCTTTTTAGCTAATCGTTCTGAAAATTGGTAGCAATATATTGGTTATAAATATAACGAACATTACCACACGTTTGATGAATTAATTTAATCTGTTCTTTCGTTGGATAAATTTTCCGTCTTGTAAGCTTTTCATCTAAACTGATATCCTTTTTTATACTTTCGTAAACCATGGATACGGCATGAAAAACATGAATAATCGAAATTAAGTCATCGACTAATTCTTTTTTTGAGGCGACGTATCTGGATTGATTAATAACAACGATTTCACAATTATAATGATTACAAAAATCGTTCAAACCAATCGAAACCAAAGCGAACAAAACGATCTTTATAAGTAATATAGATCTTTTCAATTTCACCTTTTGGAATTTGATTTAATAATAAATCATTCCAATGTTTTTCGATTATAATTGAGACCACTTCCGATGTCTTCGATTACATCATCTAAAAATCTCACCTTTTGCATTAACGTAATTTCTAATAAACGTTATTTGATTTCGCAAATCATCTTTTTGATTGACACACGAAACACGCGCGTAAGCGATTGTTTTCGTTTAGATTTAGTTGATGAACCAATGTATTCCGAGATATTGGTCTTCGGTATAATAACGTCGATCGGTGGGTGTCCTTTTGCAACTAGAATACCTTCACGATCCCAACGTTGTAATGTTTTTACGCTAACATTTAATCGTTTAGCCATTTCGTTTCAATCTAATCATAAACATATTCTAACACAAATTATTATTTTTGTCAACAAAAACGACTGCTTTTTACACTCAAAAATGTCATAGAAGCGTCGTCGTAACGTCGCTCCGTCAAAAATTCGAAAATTTTATTTGTAAGTTTATTCTATCACGAATTCAAATAAACGTCAACTAAAAAAGTCGAGCCTGAGGGGACTCGACTCAACCAGTTAATTTACTCCACTTTCATCTAAAACAGAAAGATTAACTATATAGTAGCTACAAAATCAAATTCGTAGTCAAATAAAAAGATTGAGTCTCGTCAAAAGACCCAATCTAAGAATCAACCATTTGCCACCGCAAAATAACTATACAAATATTGTTCCAGTAATAACTATATTCTACCACTTTCACGAAAATCTGATCAAAAAACTAGACGATTGCCGTCGTCTAGTCTCTTGAAAGAAAAAGGTAAATATGACCCCTATTCAAAACATCTATAGTCTATCACGAAATCGAAATCTTGTCAACGAAAATCACTGTTTAAGAAAAATGTGTTTCGCGGACTGCCATATGGCAGGCATCCTGCAAAGACCATCACAATTGACAACACTGTTGGGAAGAACACGGATAGAATCGCCATACCGTTAGAATACCCATACGCCCGTGTAAACGAATATTGCAAATAGAAACTATATCCCGGAACTAGTATTAGAAACCAATACCATTTCGAATCTTCGCCAAACGTAATCTTGTGCATGATAAAGCTGCCGTAAAACGGAACGAGAACTTTCCAGCCGGGCTCACTAGCGCGCTCGAACAAAGATCCACTCAACAGCAATTAAACCGATCACGATTGCAAGTACCATAAAGAAATAATTGAATAGAAAAACACAATAAGAGCATCCATAACGAATCACCTTTCAAATTTTCTCTAAAGATACCACTTTTTGCGAATTTCTGTCAAGAGCCCTCGACGGCGAAACACTTTTGTGATATAATAAAAAGTATTGCTAAACAGAAAGGACTCGTAGTATCACATGACAGAATTATACGTAGGCGGATTCGGTCTGCGAAATCATTATAAGACACTCGGTGACGCCATCGACAAAGCACGCGAGGGGCGACACCATTTTATTGAACAAATCCAGTCGAAATCGGCACCGTCATCGTTACGAAAAATCTTGAGATCAACGGACAGAATAACACTATCAAAATTCAAGAAGGCGCGGCTGGATTAGAATTTCGTACAAAACGTGCGATAGTAAAAAATGTCACGATTTTTCAAAGTAAACACTGTAACGGTATCGTAAACGAAACACCTAACGGCGTTATCGATCTCGAAAAACGTCACTTTGCACGTTCTCGTCAAAGAATGACCCTAGAGACATCTATTCACCGATCTTCGCGAGCGACACCGCTACCGTAACACTCACAAATGTTACTACAGACTTTTGCTCGTTCGAAGCCTCGCATATCTCCGTGAGACAGTCAACGTTCGGCGATTTCTTTGGTTCACAATCGGCACTATCAGCGTCAACGATTCAACTTGACAGTTCTACTTTGACGAACATCTATCTTGAAAGCGATAATCTAACAGGATCAACGCTGACTACATACGGTGAGTGCTACTGTAGAAGTAAACACGCTCGATATGGGGCAAATCAATTTCCTCTTTTACAATGATCCTGAAAAAAACATTTCGCAAGAAATTCAAAGATAGTTCTTTCGTAAAAGATGACATTACCATGTTCACTATCAATAATTGCGAAAAAGCCATCATTCACGACATGCGTATCGCAACGACAGAGAAAGTCTATCAAGCAAGACTGCTTCAAATCATCGATACCAATTTAACTCTAGAACGCTCTAAAAAGAGTAAACTTTTAAATGACTCGCTCGCACAGAATTCGACCATTACGCTTATTGCCGGAGATACCAACGAATGGAATCTCTTTAATTTCCGAAGTTGTGAACTCAAACACAACAGGTAAAGGACAATCATCTGGTTATAAAAATTGCAAGAAATGATTGGTCTAGCTTCTGTAAAAAGAACAAATCAGAAAACTTCATGGCCGTTGCTTCTATGCAAGCGGAGCGCGCAGCTCGTGATTCTCTCAAGAAGATACTTCAAATATGAATATGGTTTTCGGAGGCGCCTGGTACTGGTAAAACAACCGTCGCAAAGATCATCGGTCAAATGCTCTTTGAAGAACACATCTTGCCAACAAATAAATTCAAAGTAACCACTCGAAAGGATTTTTGTCTCGAAATATATTGGTGCGACTGCGCAACAAACACATGATGTTTTTCATGTCAGCTCTAGGCGGTGTCCTCTTAATCGATGAAGCTTACTCACTTCTACCACACGGCGAACAAGATCACGCGCAGAAGCTATCGATCAGCTCGTTATGGACATCACAGAACACAAAGGGCGAAATTCTCGTCATCGTTGCCGGTTACACGAATGACATGCACGAATTCATCGAAAAAGGAAAATCCTGGATTGAAATCACGTTTCCCTAACTGGATTGAATTTCCAAGTTACACCTGACGATGATCTCTTAGACATCCTCTTATTAAATATCAATAAAAAGAACGTCGCCTTGTCTCAAGACGACTGGGATTATTAGAATCTCGTTTTTATTGAACTCTTTAACGCAACAAATGTAAACGGTGCTCTTGATGGAAATGATCGTTATATTGAAAACTTTATGAATGACCTCTTAGCGACACGCGATATTCGTCTCGCTAATATGAAACGTCAAGGTTACACATTAATCAACAACGATATTTTTAACTCTCACACGAGACGATATTGATCAAGTCATTAATAACCGTCTGAGAAGCCATTAAATCGATTCTGAGCGATTTTTAACATCGCTCAGCTATAATTACATTAGAAAGGAAAACAGTCGCTTAAACGGCTGTTAGGGTGCTCAAATGACGACCACTGAATCGCCATCATTATCACAACTCCTAGAGCATGCCACTAAGGCTCATATGGAATTGACAGGCCTAGAAGAATACTTCTACAACCACTTTACGTTAATCGCCAATCGTGCTCTTGAAAGCCATGCTTCGTGAAATGCTCGGTGCTTATGAACTCTTTGTCGAACCTCTTCATATTGAAGTTCGTAAGATTACAACTGATATGTACAATATCTCACTTCAAGTAAAATACACTCGTGGCGCGAACACTTATACAGAACCTATCGCAGTTCTTCAATACGTAAAACAAGATAAAGCTTACGAATACAAAGGATGTGATCCCAACGTAACTGACGCATCACTCATTATCAGTCAGCGTTTTCCGTCTGAACAAGATTTCTATGATTGTCTGGATGGTCTGATTGCGAAATTCAAATAAAAAGACCTTATTCAAGGTCTTTTTTTAATGCACAAAAAAACCGGCCTAAAGCCGGTAAACAGAAATAGACTTCAATATCTAAATATAAGTATAGCACACTTAGGAAACGCTGTCAAGTATTTTTTCCTCGACATAAAAAATAATATCGACAATATCTTCTCGTGACAGAGCAAACCATTCAAGATTCGTGCGCTGACGGCTGTATTTAGCGTGTAAATGTTGTTCTAATTTATAAGCATTTTCACAGGCGATCGAATAAACTAAATGCACGCCTGTCGGTGAAGCTGTCTGTAATTGCTTAATACGATTAGGTAAATCTGAGGTATAACCAATTTTAGTATACTCAGGAATATTTTTGTGTTGAATTAAATATAGTGTTTCCATGACACAATTATAGCATATTTTAAGAAATTGTGCTATAATTGAGTTACTAATAAATAACTAGTAAAACAATCTAACAATAAATCAACGTCGATGCGGTTCTTTGGTGAGTTGATTTTCAACATATTCAGTTGTTGTCTTTTTGTGAAACGACTCCGACTGTTTGCATAAAGAAACTTGGACTCCAAAGATGTCCTTTGTATAGTTTTTGCTTGTCTTCTGGGTGGAGTTTTGAACCATTCCCGAGCGTACGCACTTTTAAAACTTTTAACAATACTCGACGGTGCAAATTTAGGTGGAAACGATAGTACTAAATGAACATGGTCGGGCATCACTTTAACATCTTCGATAATGGAGCCGTTCTTTTTCTGCAAAGGAAGACAAGAGTGTTTTTAATTCTTCTTGCTTTTCTGTTGTATCAAAAATGGATTTTCGATATTTGGTAACAAAGACCAAATGAAAAATGGAAGTCATAGATAGCTATTCTAGTTTCAATCATAGATGAATACCTCTTAGTTATTTATTTTAAAATTTTTCTTGACACAATTATATCACATATGGTATAATACAGTCAAGAAAAATTAGAAAACGAGTCATCTTTATGCGAGCACAAACCCTAAGTTTTGTGGTTTCAGTTAAACTTCACTTACCTAAACAGATTGAAAAGCCGCTTAGAAAAAGTTTTCGTATCTCAAATAGTTCTTACAATGAAGGAATAAGCCATGGTCTCCAAACGTTTTGAGGCAATGAAACGAAAATCCTATTATCAAGAACTCCTAGAGGCCTAGACGTCTCGCTAAGGTTGGAGTGCTAAATTAAAAAGCTAAGAAAAAGACAAAAGGTTTGGTTCAACAAGTCCAGATTTATGACAAAGCTCTTCTTAAATTGAGAAAAAGCTTACGGTTTGACTGAATTTGAATTGTCCGCCTATCTTTGTCAACAACGACGAAAAGACGGTTCACCATATAAACAATTAGCCTCTTGTGAAATTCAAATAATTTGCGGGACAAGCAATGAAAACCTTAGAAAAAGTTCTTTTCTATCAAACTAAACCGTATAAATTGAAATTTAGAAGCAAATACGATTTAAACGTTGGTTATCGAAACAACACCAATAAGCAAGCTACTCGATTAGAATCATCAAATAAAAAGGCATTGCTTATCGACTTTATATCCATAAAACAACCTTTATAGATATCCCAATCAAAGCTTTTAATACCTACCAACAAATGAGCTTGATGCGTAGTGAGAACATTAAATATGTCCAAATCATTCGAAAAAACTATTCGGGAAAGAAAGTTTATATCCTACAAATCGTAATGTCAAGGAACGCCATCTTCAAAAAGTAACAAAGAAAAGCGGAGTCGTCGGAATAGATCCTGGTATTTCAACGGTTGCTTTTTGTTTCTCAAAAGAAGTTGCTTTGGTTGATTTAGTACCGAAAAATATCACTCAAGGAAAAACTCTTGAAAACGACTCGACCAAGCAATCGAACGTAGTCGACAAGTTAATAATCTAAATGCTATAATGAAAACGGAACTATTAAAAAGGGACTCGCTTTAAACGCCCTTCAAAACGACAAATACGTTTACGAAATCAACGTCGTAAGGTATATCGCTCTCTCATCTGAAGAGCGTAAAAAGCTCAAGGACAATTAATTAATCGCATTGTATCTCAAGCATCAATTATTAAAATTGAGGAATTGAATGTCAAAAGTCTTCAAAAACGAAGTCGAGATATTCGTATCAATCCGAAGACCAATCGACCTTTTAGTAAAAAGCGTTTTTGAAAAGCTATTTTTCGAGCGGCTCCGAGTGCCTTTAGAACTGCTCTTGAAAAAGAACTTTGCAATTAGGCATTGATTTTGAAATTATTTCTCCTAAGAATGTAAAACCAAGTCAATACAGCCATATCACTCAAAACTTTTCGAAAAGAAATCTCTTTCTACTCGCGTTTATGCTTTATCCGATGAATACCCTGATGTACAACGCGATCTCTATTCAGCCTTTCTCATCGGACATATTAAGAATGATCATTATAATCAAAAACAACTAGAACAGGACTTTCCTGCTTTCTACCAACAAATGAAGGATTTCCTTCAACAACCAATTGAAACCAAGCGTTTAGCTTGGTATTTGAAATAACACGTTTGTCAAGGAAAAGACGGTAAAACCCGAGGGACTGACGCTCCTTCGTTACCGCACAAGACAGAACCTATTCTTTCTACTTCGTATAAATAGGTTTTGAGGCGGAAGATGTATGTTTCGACATATGTTTTCCATCTTGTAAAGACTTCCAAGCTCAGACACATACCGAGATCAGGTCTTTACCTGAAGCAGGTCATTGCTGTAAAGCAGTCGCCTTCAACTCATTCGTGAATTGAAGACGAGAACTGAGCGCGTTTACCATATAATAAACGGGAATCTTGAAGTTAAAACTTCAGGAAGACGTCAAGACAATTAAAAACCACAAAAACGAAAGGCTATACGACTAATGGCATACAACATCCCCACAGACTTAGCATCAAGTGTCCGTATGGACTTAATCGATCGATACATTAAGATGAATCACAGCGGTAAAGACACTTATATGGACATCGAAAAAGACATTGCTTTTTGTATTTCAGTAGAAAACGATATTCCTACGCATTGAAGACAACATTGGCATCTTTTAAAGTAACATCTTATGTCGATGACGGACAGCATTATTATTATATCTTTAATTTGGTTTTAACAGACGGCTATAAACGATTCCCAATGATTGTATCCTGTACAATAGATCAATTATTCGTTGTCGATTGTGGACCCGCTATTCATATTACGGATGCTAGAATCTCGTGAGGTGAAATATGCCACAAGAACTGTATTATCTCGCAGCCGTTGAATATTCGTCGCCGGTTGCGATTTTTATCATGATGTTGATGATTTACTCGATTGAGCCACTATACCGCGTCTTCGCGCGACCTCTCATTATTAATTGTCGTGCGATGGCGATAACGAGTTTGATCGCCATCACATTTCTACCAAGCTATTGTTGTAGAACCTAAAGCTGATTTTATTACATATGCTTTTGGAGTAATTTTCTTGTTAATTAGTTTCTTTGAAGGCGTTCTAGTGAACACACTGGTCAAAGAAACCAATAGATAAATCACAAAAAATGCCACGAGCCATGCTCGTGGTCGTTTTTATTTTTGACATTATTCACTAAAAATACAAACTATAAAGGGGACACCATGGACTATTTTATTTCATATCACATCGACATCCTGCACTCCATCATGATCGCTTACTCGAACTACTCAATAGTTGTCGACTCGATATTATCACCGAACATAAACCACTGATAGATATTTATTACAGCATTGAAGACGATGTGCTATTTCAACATTGCACAACCATTGATAACCGTTCACTTAAAAAGCCATTTTCGATGCTTCACTTGAACGATGATGGTTTTGGAAAAGCTATTTTAGCAGACATCACCTACGAATTACTTGAAGATTGGGGTGTGTTTCATGACAATAGTCTATGCGCTATCGAAATCAAGCAAAGATATCACTCCAAGAATTATGCGGTATGATTGACGCAATGGATACAAAATATGATAAACTCATCAGCACCGACGGACCAAAATGACTATACGGGCTCTGTACCGACCGCGACAAAGCTATCGCTGAATGTCACCAGCTCTTTCAACGACGGTTACGATAGTGAAATCACTATCACAGCGCCGAATAAACCATTCGTTCAATATTGAAAGGAATAAAATGAAACTAGAAAAAATTTATTGAAAAACTTGACAACGGTAAAATCAAAGACCTGAAACCGTATATTGAAAAAGAAAAACTAGATATTCTACTCGAAATTGCACGCAGAGGTTTAGAAGTCGACTATCTTCTAAAAACGAGGTGAAATCAAAGTCATTTGCGTTCTTATTCGTTATGGTCACGCTTCTGAGTATTATCCGTTATGGCGACATCATAGCGACAAAATGGTTCGACAAGCTATGGCGGGAAAAGGTCTCTTCCGAGATGAATTCATCAAAGACAGAAAATACGAAGTTCGATTAGCCGCAGCCGGATATGAACCTGAATATCTCATCAAACTTAGCAATCGAACAAAAACAATCATCGAGCAAAAACAAATTGTCAACCGATTCTGCGAAATATCTAACTTAACAATTGAACACATCGACTTCATTTCACAACAAACATTTTCTAGTGAATACAAAAACAAGCATTTCAATTAAAACGAGACGCACTAACAAAAGAACCAACGGTCTTTGAAAAAACATTAAGTGTTACACAACTCTTTGAACTAGACAATCCACTCTGGACTATTGGTCTAACAGCAAATGTCATAAGTCAAATACTAAGCTATTACAAAGAGGCTAAACAAGATAACTGGACTAAACATTTCAGTGGTTTAGTAGATCTTATCGTTGCAAATAACTATCAAAATCTATTATCTATTTTTCTAGACTATAGATCTAAAATATAAATAAAGGAATACTAAAACATAGCAACATTACGAAAAATTAAAGAAGCACAACAAACAGAAACCTATACGGTCACCGTTACAAGAGATATCGATTGGATGAGCATCACAAACACTTATTCAACCATGTCACCTGAAACAGACGTTATCGTGCAACTCCTAGTCTATGCTGATAAAAATGATTGGTCAATCAATGAATGGGACACTGAAGAAGAACTTATGGAACAGCTAGAAAATTATCTAACAGAAGATGAAATCTTAAATATCGATCCCGTCAAACTAAAAGCAAATATCGACGATATTGCCGGTGAACTCAGCTATGTTGCGCCAAAAGGTATCAGAATACATCACTATTGAGAAAATGGCGATAAATATGAACTCGACGTCACTAAAGACGACATTCGTAAAATTTTCCTCGACCTAATTTAGAAAGGAACCCGCATGGACAAAGAACTAAACGTAGCACGCGTATTAAAACAACTCGTCTACATTCTCGAAAACTAACGATTTCAGTGCTTTTACTATGATAAACGCTTCGAGATCATCCGCACCACAAATTGATGGCGAACATGACTACCTCTACAACGAACACTTAAATAATCTTCACCATCCATTAACTTATCTGCATTTTCATGATAGTGAATCTAAATTAGACTATAATTTGAATTACCGTGATGAATTCACGCACACACTCCACTATTCCAAAATATCATTACCCTATGCCTCAAAATCCATTTAGCCTGCAAAAATGGAAACCCTATTTGGATCCCTATAAGACATACTCAGAAGCTGAAGCAAAAGAACTCGCTGAAGAAATCTATAATGAGTTGATGAGCCTGAAACCAATATTATTTGATCAAAACACCGACCGCTCGACAAAATACCGTGAATTCATCACACTCACAAAAGAACCTCGCACGCGAGAAAACCTCACAGAACGCATCTATGAAGAACTTAAACCGCATTATGGAACCGTATTCATTGACGAACCGTTCTATCCGAGTATCGAACCTTTAGACGAAACCAAATGCACAATTTCAATCACACCAGATTTACAAATCAAAGTAAGCGTGACATCTGAAGAGTACCCTCGCAAAGAACATGGGAATATGGTGTGGCGTTCATTCAATATTGTGAATACGACGAAGATACACAAGAACTTGTCGAACAAGTCGGAGTGAAATATCAACAGATAAAAACAATCGAAAGTCCACTCGTGCTACATGCTACGATTCAAGAACCACTCGAACGGAATCAAAAACAGTGAAAAACTAGAAAGGAATTTTATGATTACACAGCAGAACTCGAAGAACTGATTCGTGAACATGGTTTAGCTCCATATGTCTACATTAAAAACAAAAAGAACAATTCAAACTCAACCTATTGAGTTCAGCTCAATATGTCACATGGCGTGATAATCCACAAGAAAGAGCACTTTTAACAATTGCAAAAATACAAACCCAAAACGTATTAGTCAAAAACTCAACCATGCAAAACGCATGATTGACCAAGAGCGATTACGTTTATACGATGGTTTAACAGATCTTTATAAAACTCACACTCAAACAGAAACGCGTAAAAGAACGCTATCAAAAACTACTCAACATACTCAGACAAGTACGCCACGGCAATAAAACAAATCCATGGTTTCTTCTATTTGCTCAACGTCAAATTTACAGTATGATCAACGACTTAGATATCACTAACGCCGAAGCACATATCCTAAAATATTTTCGCGATATCGTTATCGTGAAGAATTGATGGATTCAATGAACGACCCATTGTTAATGCATAACCAACGTATTCTTGAAAAATCGAAGTCGATTCTTCAAAAATTAAATCAATTTATCCGATTTATTGAAGACGAAATTGCTGAAATCGAAAGATATGTCAAGTAAAAGGAAATCAAATGGCTCAAATTATCCTATCGCAATCTAAAACCGACTTCTCGTCTCTATTACTAGGTATTATATTGGACAGTGGTCCCACTGTATTTTGACGTAGCTTACGTATCGTGTTGTAAAATATACCATTAAAGACACAACCGAATATGGATTTTTCGATACAAGTAACCTCGGGTCACTTTTTACCTCAATCGTAATGACGACTCGCGTGCGCATCATGCACATGGCTGTAAACAATTCCGTTCAAAAACAAATCAACTCGATAAAATTACACAGTCAACAAATAAAATAGCATATTATCATGAGATGGCGTACTAATTATCGCTGAAAAGAATCAAACGCACCTGAATGGTTAGTCGACAACGTCAAAACAAAAATTATTAGTGAAAACAAAACAACCTATCAAGTTCAGTTCAAAGACCAATATGCCCGGGTCAATAGACCTCAAATAGAAAGGAAATCAAATGCTACATTTATTGCATCGAACATAAACAGTATTTCTACAATCATCGCTGTGCACTATTCGTAATAGGCGCTATAGGCGCATGTTATTGTGCGACAAAGCCCTATAACGAATATGCTGATACATTCGGAATTATCGCGCGCTTTCAAGTGCTATCGTAGGACTAACGCTGCTTTTCAATATTAGTAAACCATATCCTGTCTCAAATGCTCATGGAAAACAATCTATATGATTTAAACGCCAACATTCAAATAAATTACAAAGATTCGATGATTCATCTGACAAATATAGTCTTGATACAGGAAAAACAACACAAAACGTTCAAAAAGTTTCAATCTCGATTAAAGAAGCAGATGTTTTAGTACTGTTCAATTAACTGTAACAAAAGGCAATAATTCCATCACTAAAACAGTCATGCTAGAAGATAAAAATCTTGTGCATGTTGATCTGAATAATGCGCGTATTGCAAAAATTGAATACCGACCACTTGATGGTGAAACCCGAAAACTTTTTCGGGTCAAAGGAAAGACCGAATCAACTAATAAAGACGGTGAATTCGCATCACCTCGAATCAAATAACGACAAACAACTCGAAAAATTTATTCAAGGATTAGAAAGGAAATCACATGTCACGAAAATACAATATAACATTATTCAACCGAGTCACAGGTGAAGAAGATTACTTCCAATTATTTCGGAAATAGCGAATGGTTTCCAAACATTCGAAAAAATATCTAGACTCAAAAGGCATTGATTATCGAGAAGACTATCCGTATATCTCAAACGAAAAACTCACTCGAAATCACGGATTTAGCAGAATTCGTACAAGCTATCGACGAAACTGTCTTTTTACGATATCATTCACAAAAAGATAAAAATCAACGGATCCATTGTCGTCATTCGAAAAACTATTCCAATATTTCGATTTCACAGACAACTTTGTTTGTCCTCGATAACGATGGTCTCACTGTTATCCCACACACAAGCATCTATAACGCCGCCTTAACTATTTTCAACAATTCATATGTATTCCAATCGCATAAATTGGTTCAATGGTTATTAGAAAGCAATGCTATCGAAAACGAACAAAGCAACTTGGACAAAACACAAATATAATCTAGACGCAGGTCAAGATGAAAATATTATACGATTCTAGGACAATTAGATCCTGATTATAAATTAACTCTCAGCTTACTGGTAGAAAGGAAAATCAATGCCATCAATCACAGAAAAATAAACCAATTAGAAGCGCCCGACGGAGAAATCGGACAGCATCGCAAAAACTTATTGAAATGGAAACAGCGATCGAAGAAATCATCCGCCCAATGAAAACATACTTACTACTAATGGCCGCTTGGCGACAACGAATCCACGCAGATATCGGTGACTATTGCGGGATATTGCGACCAAGTCGAACTTGTAGTACACACGATGAAGAGACTGCATGAATTCATTATTCTTCACGTGAAGGGCATGATGGCATACTTCTATTTTCATTGTGATTTAAAAATGATACGGTTTATGTAACATCTGCGAACCGTTGCAACACAAGCAATTTCAACTGAAGACATCATCAAGGTGCTAAAAGCCACAATCGGTATCGATGATTAGAAAGGAAAATCTAAATGCACTTCAAAAAAGTAGTTTTCGCTTTAACAGCAATCACAGCGGTAATTGTTCTCGCAGGTTGTGAAGAAGAAGCATCTAAAAACAACCCACGCGGTGAACATCAACTCAACGAGAAGACTGTTCAAGAAAGCCCGAAAAAAGGTATTGACCGCGACCACACGATTACCGTAAACGGTCAAGAAATCGAGCTCGAAACTAGTTATAAGGTCGATGAACGAAACCTCAATGACTACGTTTTCACAACACCGTCTATTGCTGACTTGGGTGTAAAACTCAAAACAGATGCACCTCAAAACTATAACATCCGTGTCACCAACCTTTATGCTGACGTTTCCGTATCATCTAAATATTCACGATTTAATGGATTGCGTCAGGACAGTATCAACTTAAATTTGACTCAAGCCCCAAATGGTGGCTATGATATTTCAACGACAGATGATTATACACAACCATTCAAATCGAATCAGTCAATCAAAACGAATCATTTATTCACAGTTGGAATGGATACATTAGTGAACAATATAGCTATTTAACAGAACGTGACATCAAGAAACATAGTAACGGCGCTGTTTTGCGCACTGTTTGGACGCTTTTAGTTGAAGACACACAAGCGCACAAAACCTATAGTAAAAACAGTTTCTGACACAATTTTCATGCCAGTCACATAACGAAGATTAGAAAGGAAATTTCATGTTAGAACAATTATTAAATGGCGATGACTATAACGTTAGCACACTTATGTTATTTGGCGTAATTGCAATATTGACGTTAATGGTCTCTATGGCAATTGGTTCGGTCTTAGCGCATTATTGCCGATAAAGATATCTTTCTTGGGATTGCAACCTTTGCCGTAGCAATCATCGAGTTGCTGGTATATATGTGTCGGCACACCAACTCAAGAAACAAATTAACGAAATTAAAACCATCGAAAAAGGTCACACGAAGATTATTACAACCTCACAAAAGATGGAAAAAAGCCATTAGTTCACACTCAAAGATGATAAATCAGAATGGTTAAAACACAAGCCGAAGCGAAAATCATCGACGAAGATAATAAAACCTATCAAATTCAATACAAAGACACCATTGACCGCAGTACCAAAAATCGGCGGTCAGTAGAAAGGAAAACCGCTTATGGAAACTTTAATAAAGTGGAATCGTGACGAAAACCATGAGAGCGACCAACTAATCTCGTTCTTTTCGTCTCACGAAACAAAGACAACAAAACTGTGCCAAACTTCACAGAGCGCAGAAACGCTTTCACAACTCAAACAGAATTAGAACAACCCGCCATCAATTCCAAGCCTTTTGTTGCTCAGGGCGAGCTTGGTGAAATGTGCCGAATGTTGCGTTTCAGTCAACCCTCGTAGTAACGCCAAAACGTTCAAAGCCCTACGACACAAGTTACTCGACCATGAATTCAACTTATCGAGCCTTCCGCAACGAGGTTGCTCGCAGCTCGTCAAAATGAAAAATGCTTACGACTCAGAGCGTCTCAAGGGCTGTTTGACTTCGACCTGTCGAAGGAAAAAGATACAGAAGAACTCTTGCAGAATTCCTCGCTGACGTTCAGTACTACCACGAAAACACTCAAACCAAAAAGTGCTGCAAAACGTCCAACGATGAACGTTGAAGTGCACAAAACGCCAAACGGTTACTGGTGTTGTCGTTGACCAACGTTTCGATACACGTGAACTCTTGGCTAAATGGACCAACGTTGAATTAAAACGCGACGACCTGGTTTGTGTGAATGTACTAAAAACTATTACTTGACAGTTGATTTAAACAACACTCATCCGAATACATATCCGTTCGAACCGGAAGATGAATAATACAGAAAGGAAACCCCCATGTACTACAAACTCCCTGAAGATATTCGAAAAACAATCTACGAGTTAGAAGAATCTTATCCGTTCTTCAAACCAGAACGTTTTCGAAAATCTTATTACTAGCATCTACGCAACTATCATAAACGAGGCTTCTGGTCAGCTATCACATGGGGATTAGACCACGCTGTCATTCTCTATATCTATGCTGCTCTAAAAATCGACAATCCGAAGCTGTTGATAAAACTGGCAAAAATATCGTCAAAACTATTGAAAACTCCGATAATATTGACGATTTTGCATGGGTCAAATTCCAAGAAGAACTGATCCAAAACCTAACATCTCTTCTTAGCCAAGAACGACTAGATGACTTAAAATTGTTTTTGCGATTAGGACTTAAATGGTTCAAACACGCACCAATCAATATGTACTATCACTATTATAATGACAAACCACAAGCATACTGGCGCAAGTGGCTCATTGAGCTGCACGTATATGAACGATGATGAAGCACTATGGTCAACTTGGAGCCAAGTCCAACGTATGTTCTGGTGGTAATTAGAAAGGAAAATCAAATGATCGTATCACTTTTTATTCAAATCACCGTATTTATTTGGTATGTGGGTTTGACAGCATTACTTTATTACTCAGCTATATTTGGATCAAAACTATTATTGGATCCAATTCAATATCTAATTGAAACCTCACCAAAAAACCAGAAAGGAAACCTTATGAAACCAGGACATTTAGACGAACACATCTTTAACCTAGATGCCATCGTCATGATCGAACCTTATGACGACGGAGGTCTTGTGCATTGCACCGACAATCACGCATATCGAATTTCTGAAGCTGAATATCAAGAACTACGTAAACTACTAGGAAAGGAATAACCATGGCTAATCCAACAACCGCATCCGGCACAGTCTCCATCTATGCCGAAACCAATATCAATGCAGCCTATTTGCTCTATCTGCAACACTTAGCAAATACGCCTCTTCTCATTCGAGACATCAACAATGCCATTATCAACCAACCCGAACCACTGACAAACTAAATGCCATCCTTGAAGAATTCGATGACTATTATGACTACGAATCACATTTCGATGGCACAGGTAATGGTTCATTCGGACACGTAGTTGAAAACTTCTTCGAAGACATTTTCAATCATGATTACGGAGTTGCACTTAATGCCATCCGTGACAACTGAAACAGTACAACTTCGAAGCAACCTTTGACTACACCGACGAAGACTATTCAACCGACTATTTGTCGCGTGAAACCATCAAACTCATGTGGAAAGAACCAACATGCCGAAAATCATCGAAACCACTCAAATGGACGATGAATGCACTGTTGAACGGCTCTTCGAACTAAACCTGTACAGCGTCGGCGACATCTACTCAGCCGATTGGCTCATCAATCACTATGATGAATGGTGTAACAGTTTCACGGGTATGGACAATTATCGCGAACATAAGCGTGAAATGATTGACCTACTAAAGACGCACCCACAACCTCTTCGAATTTACTCACAGTTCGAGGACATGATGAGTGAAATCCCAGGTGGACTTGAACTCGTTAAACGACTAGATAAATAGAATTGATTGCTTTTACAAATATTAACCGAGAAAACCCAGGGTTTCAATCCTGAATAAACCGGGCAGACAACATTTATCAACATACTCTATTGTAAATAAAACATGCACGTTTCTCGACAAAACATCCGCAGGTTTCTGAACGGGTAGAAACCTGACATTTGCTATCAGTTATGATATCATATTTATAAGAATATAGAAAGGAAGGTGTCTCATGCGAGCACAAACCCCAAGTTATGTGATTTCAACGAAGATTCAGTTGTCTGAGTCGATTGCAAAACGGTTGGAAAAAAGTTTGCGTATTTCAAATAGTGCTTACAATGAAGCACGAGCTTTTGGACTCAAACGTTTTGAAGCCCTCAAAGCAAAATCCCTATTATCAAGAACTTTTAAAAGCGAGACGTCTCGCTAAGGCTGGAATTGATAAATTAAAAAGCTAAGAAAAAGACAAAAGGGTTAGCTCAACAAGTTAAATTATACGACAAGAGCTCTTTTTGAATTAAGAAAAGCTGGTGACAACTGAATTTGATTTATCTGCCTATCTTAGTAAGCAACGACGAAAAGCAGGTTCTCCTTACCAGCAATTCAACTCCGGTGAAATACAGGTCATTGCGAGTCAAGCAATGAAAACCTTAGAAAAAGTTCTTTTCTATCAAATTAAACCACAAAGTAAGGTTTTAGAAGTAAGTTTAATTTAGATGTCGGTTTTCGAAATCGTGTCAACACGACGGAACCCGACTCGAACCATCCAATAGAAAAGGTATTGTCACCGACTCTATATCCACAAAGCATCAACTTTCGTGAGATATTCCCGTCAAAAGCCTTTAACAAATACCAACAAATGGGCTTGTCACGGTGTGAGAAAAATCAAATATGTCCAAATTATTCGAAAAACCATTCGAGGAAAGAAGATTTATTACCTACAGATTGTCTGTCAGGATTTCCAACATCAAAGGTAACTAAGGTCAAGGTGTGAGTTAGGGATCGACCCGGTATTTCAACGGTGGCTTTTGCGTCACCAAGTGAAGTTACCTAGTCGATTTGGTACCAAAGAATATCACTCAAAAGGAAAAAACTCCTGAAAAGGCTCGAGTCGAAAAATTGAGCGGAGTCGACGAGTCAATAATCCTGAGTGCTATAAGGAAAACGGAACCATCAAAGAAAGGTGCGCGGTTCAAACGCCCGTCAAACGGCAATCGCGTTTTACGAGACTCAACGTCGTCAAGGCTTATCGTTCTTTATCTGAAGAGCGTAAAAAGCTTCAAGGACAACTGGTCAGCCGGATAGTTTCGCAAAGCATCAATCATTAAGATTGAGGACTTAAATGTCAAAGGACTTCAAAAACGAAGCCGAGACGTCCGCATCAATCCGAGAAAACGAATCGACCATTTGGTAAAAAGCGCTTTGGAAAAGCCATTTTAGAGCACGCTCAAGTGCCTTCAGAACTGCTCTTGAAACAAGAGCCTTCCAACTAGTATTGAAGTGAAGTCATTTCACCAAAAGACGTGAAACCGAGTCGGTACAACCACATTACTCAAACCTTTGAAAAGAAACCTCTTTCCACTCAGTCTATGACCTATCGGATGATGTTTCCGGGTGTACAACGCGATCTCTATTCAGCCTTTCTCATCGGACATATCGAAAATGATCATTACAATCAAAAACAACTACATCAGGATTTTCCTGATTTCTGCTGAACAATGAAGATCTTCCTTCACCAACCAATAAAACCGAGCGTTTAGCTTGGTATCTGAACTACGGTCAAGGACAAGACTGGTAAAACCCGAGGGACTGACGCTCCTTCGTCACCGCACCGAGACAGAACCTCTTCTTTCTACATCGTATAAAGAGGTTTTGAGGCGGAAGATGTGTGTTTTTAACGTGCATCTTCCTTCTTGTGAAACTTCCAAGCTCAGACACATACTGAGATCGGGTCTTTACTCGAAGCAGGTCATTGCTGTCAAGCAGTCGCCTTTGACTCATCCGTGAGTTGGAGACGAGAACTGAGCGCGTTTACCATAGGGTAAACGGGAATCCCGGGGTTTCAGCCCCCGGGAGGACGTCAATCACAATTTGAAGAAATGATTAGCGAAATTCCCAGTGGACTTGAGCTCGTTAACCGTTTAGATAAATAGAAAGGAAATCTATGTCATTATACAGCTACTTGAACAAAGAATCCATTGTCATAAAACGAAATTGATTGCTTTCACAAGCACCTAAATTTGCAACGTTAATGGAACTGTTGATGAAATCGAGACGTTATTACCAAAAATGAACGATTGAGGATTTACAAGCCCAAACGGTGCAACTGAAATTGAAATTTATAATTCAAAAATCACTATTACCGTTGATCCGCGCGAACAACTAGACCCATCCGTAGAAATTGTGGGATATCCTCTACAAACTGATGCCAATCGCTGAAATTGAAATCGACTTAAACGATAAAACATATACACTCACAAACATCGACGAACGTTTCCATGCTGTCATTGATAGAACAATTAACGATTTGAACTACATTCTCTACCAAGGACTTGACTGAAAAGGAGACCCACGTTACTAAATACGATTCAGTCACAGAACTCGCACAATTACTCAGCAACATGTGGCAGACACAGATGAATTCCAATTAGAATGGGGATTGGACGGTGAAAACGACCAACTTATCCATTTCAAAATCATAGCACATGGTGAAATCGTACGTGAAACAACCTGTGACATCTATACTATTGAAATCAAAACTTATGATTTGGAACCTGACGTTCAAAAATGGTTCCACGATCCATGAGTACGATGACTATACACGCGCGAATATAGCATTACCATCTGAAAACGGACGCGATATCGAACTCGGTGATAAAGTCATGGTTTCAGATCCATGTTACGACCTCGATATATGGTGTCAAGGTGTGCTTGAAAATGTAAAACCGGGGACTTGGCACACCAAAGCTGAAAATCTAAATGTTAACTGTTGGGGTAATCGTTGCTCAGCACTCATTGCTTGGCATGAAGATGTTGAAGAGCCAAACGATTTCGAAAAACAGATATCTGCGTGAGTGTTGATTCAGGTCAAGCCGGTATCTATGACTATAACCATTTCGCTCACATCAAAGATGATGAAAAAAGCGATGAACGTTGGTACGATAGCATCCAAACATTTGTCTACAGACGCCAGCCTGTAACACCGATTGGGCGATACCTCATTGACAAAAATTAAACCACTACATCAGAACGAATCGCTCTAGAAAAAGAACTGAGATGGACTTGATAGCAAACTGGGAAACCGAGGTGTATCAAGAACTATTCCGCAAGAAATGGAACTCAAACGAGAAAGGCTTCCAATACGGTATTTACGACGAATCACTAGACGATTACAAGGTGTCGACACCTGTCAACTGCATCTGGACCGACAAACATTCGGTCGTCCGTCATCGGGACTCGGCGACGGTTCGTATAACTGCTATGTCGCGACACGAAGCCGGTCAAATCATCGGCATCAAAATCGATCACTTCCCGAATATGAAGAAGAAGTCGAGTAATCGAAACAACTAACAAGAAACACGAGAAAGGAACACTTATGCGAAACAACTTTGACGACCTCGTGCGCGAACGCTGTAAAGACCTTCTTTGGCAGGGGCATCTAGCACGAGTAATCGCCGCACAACAATTTATGGGGCACACCGATCAACAATTCGGTGAATTTCTTCCCCTCTCATTCAAAAAGAAACCGTTACAGAAGAACCGCAAGAAGTTACGAGCGAGAACACACCGCAAGAAACATCTGTCGAACATCCGTACGGGTACCGTGCATCTAAAAACCCGGCTATTATGCCGTCTGTGATGACACAGGTGCTGAAATCTTCCAGGAAATATTGGAGAATATCGTGCACTAGACCTTCATCACGGACAATTAGTCGAATTCGTAATGACTCGCACGAAATTATCAGCAAAATCTCGGTGATGATCCTCTAGCGCCAACAGCTTCACCACATTAAACACGGCATTGTAGAACTCGAACCTGACTCGCAAGAACTCTATATCGCAAAAGATATCAACGGGCAAACCATTAAGGAACTCGGTTGCGCTTTCGATATCTTCTACTTGCGTCAAATGGCGGATCGATTCAACATCCATGCCGGAGATACTATGAATTTATACCTAAAAAGAAGACGGATACCCATACATCAACTGGGTCTATCGCGGATATGATAGCGAAACCACTGTACAAAACACCAGTACAGTCAAAAAACGTACAAAAACAGAGCGAGAATTTCGCTCTTCGATTGACTATGACTTGACTGGTAAGAAAGTTGCTGTTACGGAATCCGCCACGCATGATTCAAGAAATCGAAAACACCCTCATCAAAGAAAAGAGGGTGCCGATTCCGTCGAGTACAACAATTAGGAACTTATATGGCTGGCTTTAAAGTAGGTAAGCAAAAATGCTCGACAATACCGATCTCGTTATTATCGCAAAACAGGTATCAGTCACAGTATGTCATATGACATTGTGAATGTATGCAAAGAAAACAACATACCATTCGCTTACGCAAACCAACCGAGTTTAAAACGCATCGAAATGGCTATTTATCGCGCACTTAATGGATATCCTAGTGATGAAATCAGCGCAGGCGACTTGCAATATCCAGAAATCAAAGAATAAGAGAACATAATTATGTCATCACACAACTACAACGGACAAGTCTACGGACTTTTACATCGAAAAACGAAGAAGTTTTTAAAGAATATCTTGATAGAACAAACAGAACCATGGACGAACTTCGAGACCGTTTATAGATTCAGGAGCTGTCTTCATTGATGAAGACTGAAGATGTCTATATTGAAAGCGCTATCGACAATTCAACATTCGATTATAGCAATAAACCTTCAGAAGACGTTTGGATTTTGCCGCTAAGTAAATGGCCAACATTATTAAAACCAGCATACAACTCTGAAGATGAAATCATCACAGAGCTCAAAAACAGATATAGTCCAATTTTACCAAAAGATTTTGACTATCCTAACAATATTGTCTATGCGTCGATATGTTGTTTGGGGGTAAATCATGTATTACGGAATTTTAGACCAAGACCTCAACCAGCTACGGATGGGATTCGCAAGTGCGGATCCTTCCGAATGGTACTAGTAACGTAGCCTTTCACATATTGGAAGTGACAGACGAGTCCAGATATCCTAGAATATCACGAACAACACCCAAACGATTACAATACTATTTTTAACTATGCACAGCTTTGAGATCGTTCCAATTTCAGAAAAACATTTATCAAGCCATGTCTGATAATCAACATCGAAACCGCCGTCGTATCAACTGAAGCCAAATATCTTTGGCCTGAACAATATAGATAGGAAAAACAAATGACAATTAATAGCATCACCATCAACCTCAAAGACAAACAACCAATTGAATTCAACAAAGTGACGGATTTACGACTCCTCACTTTGGATTTTTGATGAAAGACGATGAATTCGTCATCACAACCGTCGAAATTGACTACAACAACGAAAACATTACGATTTCAGCAACACCAACGGAACGGGATCTCGATGAACTTGAAGACCTCATCGAAACGCTCTATGAATTGTTCGACTATGACTTAGCGGAACTTTACGGAACAACTTCCAAGCGTCGCACAGAAAAACTTGGGCAGTGTCTGAATGGATGCCTCATGACGAAGAATTCTACAACTTGTACTTCTCTGAAGAACCAGCCCGTGCCGTTCGCGCCGCGATTTTCGGAGACGTACATTGGGCGGACGACTATGTACGTTTCAATGGATACGGAAACTTGGAAACAAAATCACAAATTCCATACGACGACGAAGCTGATACCATTATTCGTGAATGGATTATGACAAAAACAGATATCTAACAAGACATTCTTTACGGAATATTTAGAAAGGAACCCTAAATGACAACATTTTAGACTATGTAAAACCACTCGTAGACGAAATTTACAGACGTGAACCGGATTATGATAATAATATTGTCGTACAACCTAATGAGATCCTCATCAAGGAAACTGGACGATTTTCACGCGTCTATGTGATTACACTGACTGAAAACGGTCTTTTTAATATCGTCATTAACTTCGATGATAGCATCATGGAATTCGAACGCGAAACCATCGCACAAGTAGTCGATTTCGTTTTGGAATAGGTGAATCGTATGGATTGTACACAAGAGAATGACCTAATGCCATTACTGATTGAACTCGGAATTCTACCCTGCTTGGGCCTTATGCTATTACTGTTCGGTCTATTTTTCATTTTTCTTAAATACTTATCACATGCCAAACTCGAACAATATTCGAACGATGAGGTGATTGCTGCTTTAGTCGCACTATTATTAAGTAATGTAGTCCTTATTGTCGCCTCAGCCTTCCTCGTGGGCGCCATTTTGAACAACTTACTTATCAGCATGCTAAACGGGCAACCAATTCACTGGTTCTAGAGAGGAATCCAAATGCAAACTATATTAGACTTCACACAAGAAATCGTGGACGAAATCCGTCGATATGAGGACGAATTCACCCTTACATTCACACCTGACGCAATTCGAATTATTAAATATTACGAAGATGAAGATTGGACAGTTGTTGACAACTTTACATTCGTAGACGGTTCCTTCAAAGCTTGGACGGACTACGAAGACCAAATCAAGGAAGGTCAATTCGATACCGTTAAAGAAGCTGTCGATTTCATTTTCAAATAGAAAGGAACTCAAATGCGAACCATCTTAGATTACACAAAAGAAATCGTGGACGAAATCTATAAATATGACGAACACTGGGCCTACACAATTGTAATCGAGCCTAATGCAATCGAACTAATGGAAAAAGGATTTGTACATCCCATTCACCATTATGCTTTCAAAAAATGGATTTCTTGTCACAAATTATCACGAATTCGGTAACACCGAAAAAACATTCAAAACCGTTAAAGACGCCGTAGATTTCATTTTTGATTAGAAAGGAACCTCAATGCTGACAACCATTGCAATTGACCCACAGAACTTCGATTACGATGCCTTCGCCATCTACATCGAAAAACAACCTGAATATATTTCAAACAGTTACCAAAAAGAAACGGGTTACAAAATCACGGATATGAGCATTACAACGGGTAATGGTTTCGTAATTGTAAACTACGAACGTGAGCACGCTACAGAAAACCGTCCAAAAGACCATTGTTTCAAATTCATTTCAACACAGTTAAACTTTGACGGTGAATACTCAACCGACATTCCGGGTATCATCTTGCCTCAATTAATCGACGAAGACATTCTTACGCTTGACGACGTTCAATATGTTCTCACCCATATCGATTACGACAGTCGCGATATTGTCGTCCTAGAGGGTGTCTCACGATACACAAGAAGACGCTGAAAAACAAAGCCTTCGACAACTCACGACTTAGCACGTCCCACGTAACAAACCCTGTGACGTCGGACTTAATTAGGAAAACCCTCTATATCGCTAGACATCTCGGATTCTATCTGATATAATATAAACTATGAAAAACAAGAATTATTTTTAACCGTAGGATGTGTTGGTAAAACATATCTAGATACGCACTACTCAAATATTTATGACTTCGATAAACACCTTTGGAGTATAAGTATGATAAAACAGGGTTTGAGCACATCTGTATCAATGAAGAATTCAAAAGTCTTCCGAATCGCAAAATAAATGACGGTTGGTTTGAACGTTACATGACAGACTGGTGCAAAGTCATTGACTCAGATCAATATGATGTTGCTGACTGGTTGGTTGCAACAAGACTCCTTGAACTATTTGATTAACAAGGGATATCCCGTAGAAGTAGTAGTTGTTGATATTGGAGATAACGAGTCGGTCTATAAAGAACGTAGTCAACTAAGAGGTAACAATGCTCAATATTGGACAAACCTAAAAAGGTTTTTATAACAAAACACTTGAATTATACAAAGATAGAAACGATATTAAGGTTACAATCTTGACCAACCTTACTATCTAAGTGATTACCTTGTATTTTCGGGTGTCATTTTAAGACAAACTAATAGATTAGGGGTATACCTATATCCATAAAGTTGCTGGAAAAATTGGAACTGAATTTAGAACTGAATATTCTTCACTTTCGGAAATATTTATACCATTCTATACTCAACTTATTTTTAACTGCTTTATCACTAAATACTGACATTACAGATGAAATGGTTCACGATGCTTGGTCAGTAGCGATGTACAATAGAAATGATGCAGATGTACACAAATCAATGCTTCCTTTGGTGGTCTAACTAAAAGAAATTCAAGATCTAGATAATCCTTATGTTGAAAAATTAAATGAAATATTGAACTATTTTAAAGGTCTGCGACACTTGATTGAGGTATCTAATGTCAACGAATAAAGCCTTGGACCCGCAAAACGACACAAATGCTCTACGCATTTAGTCAGCTCACTGCAGACAATGCCGTCGAAATCGGTTGGGTCTTGTGCTTCAGTTTATTAGCTAATAAAAACTTGGTAGAGCGAATAACAGTTCTATTTGGCGTCAACGACGCTTTTTGGGTAGTTCTATCTTCTACACTACTACACCGCTCGTACATCAATGACGGCAACACTCCTCAAACTGATTGAACAACACGGGTTAAATATAGAATCGAAAGTGGTCAAGAATCCATATACCTATTCTATCTCATGCTTTTACCATCGGCAATCAGTAGTTTTATGTTTCTACCTAAACTATTGCTTATTTTAGGTGTGTCGCCATCAGATTTACCCTTCTATATACCATACTTCCAACTATCGATTGTGTCTATTCTGATCGCAGCTCCTTGGGCTACATTTATACCGTCGTACCTAAGAACGAGAGGAAGAAGTAAAGAAGCCACAGTTTTGGATCACTCGATAGCTTGGTCCATGCTGATAGGTATCTTTTTCACAACACACATTTTACAATTAGGCGTAACTACAGCTTTAGTTGTAAATATGATAACTAATGCTATCCCACTTTATTGGTTCTTATGGAAAAAACCCATTCCTCAGTTCTTCACTAAAGGATTTGAATTTTCTTGGGAAGATATCAAATACTATTGGAAACTAGTCAAATGGGAATTGGTTAGACGTTTAGCCCCAAGGATTTCTGCAATCATTGGTGTAGGCCTAACTATTACAGTCAATCCAATTTATGCAGCTATCAAATATTGGATTTCAAATCTAATGATGATACCTGAAGGTTGGGTAGACTCCATGGCGGGCTTACTAAACAGTCACGTATCCAGAAATGTTGGTTTAAACGAATCAATTCCACATAAAGACAATAAATTCATCTTCTGGAAAACAGCAATCGGAGCATTACTCTCAATAATATTACTATATTTCGTAGCATGCTTCGGTCTATCTTGGCTACCAGAATCAATCTATCAAGGAATCATTTCTCCAATCATTTGGTTCTTTTTACCTATTGAGATTGTCACCAAACTAAGGTATTATATGTGGCTTTCAATTAGTCGCTCTTACCGACATGATTTGAATGGTATTGCTCAACTTATTTATGCAATCCCAACTGCAATATTAACACCTTGTTTACTATGGTTATTCTTACATCATTTACAACTGGGCTTTTGAGTCAATCTTTCGCAATTGGGGCTATTGTTGAAACAGTACAGTGGTTAGGAACTGAATTATATTTCTATTATAAACTAGATAAGAAACACACAAATGAAAGCACGTAAAAAGCCAATTGAGGTAATGGCAATCCATTACAGTCATAACATCATTCTCGATAAATTTCTTTGGAATTATTAGAACAAACAAAAAAACGAACCAGTTCGATATGACGAAACCGATAAAACAATTTATATCCAGAAAAGAACGTGGAGAAATTGCGTTGAAGTATGGAAATGGGTTATTTTGAAGGAAAACACGGACAAAGCTTTTTGGGCTATCGACCATGAGATTTTTCTAAAAACGTATTATAGAGTTCCACATACTACTAATACGTTTGTCAAAAAGTTTACGAGGTAGAATGCATAGAGTTTAAGTCCTTAATGAACAAGACATCGTTAAAGTTCTGGATTTTGTAGGATATCAAATCAATCAGAATGAGCCTTTAACGTTTCTTCAACGAAATGAACTAATTGAAGAAATCAAAGAGCAAGGCTATGTTTTAATAAACACATTAGAAGGTGCTGAAAAATTGTACCCTACTGAAATCCTAATTAAAGGTGTTGAAGATGAATATTACCCAGTCAAAACGAATCAATTTTTGATAAGGTTTATGACGTAATCGAATAATCCATCTCCGATGTTTGACAAACTTCACACAAAATGCTATACTATTATCAATAGGACGGCACACCTCTCCTAGATGTGAAAAAGCCGACAGTAGCACAGCCTCGAATACTCGAGGCTTTTTAAATGGGCTGCCCAGCCCCAATCCCTCACGAAACTTCTAAAATGCCACGAGCCATGCTCGTGGTCGTTTTATTGCGAAAATTTTTTTAAAGGAAAAACTAATATGAACAACAAATTAGAAACACCACTATCCAAACAAGACCTCGGATCTTTGATTTAGCCAAAAGTGGAAGAAGTAACTAAAAGTCACTTCTACATCCGCACAAAAACGCACAAAATTCATATCAAAACCCAAAAATCACTTGGGAGAAACCTCATACCGAGCCTAAACAAACTAAAATCAAATACGTTGACACAACAGAAACCGTTATCGCTCCAACATCAACTACTCGTACAGAACTTTTTCTTCAACGGCGTTGCCTAAATCGAAAACTATCCGGATTTAGCTCTGTTCGATAGTGTCATTTTTGGATTCACCAATCATCGAACCTATCGAATTGCTTAAAAGCAAACAACTCAGCTACAATCTTGATTATCACTTGTGGGATTTCGGAACTGGCGAAGACATTGATCTTTACGACGATGAAAAATCGTTATTTGAAGAAGAATGGAACCGTATGTTCGAACAAGGCATTCCAACTATCAATACGAAAAAAATCAATCGTATTTACAGCCGATATCGAAGCCATCCCACTTCCAGTAAAAGAAACTGTTGAATTTGTCATCCCGGGAACTGAACGCAAGCTAGTTATTGATGTTGACTCAACTCGTAAAAACTGTCTCGTTGATGTTTTCGTTTCATCGCTCGACGAAACTGTTGAAGACGCGCTCGTTCATATCGACAATTTCGACAACAAAGACCAACTCTTAACCGCGGTTTATTTAGACGATGATGATCCTGTTGACATTTTCCGAAAAGAACTTTAAGAAAGGAACACACATGCTAACAATCATTCCAAATCCTAAAGCAATGGACTACGACAAACTCATTGATTTTCTCAACAAGCGCAAAAACATTGAGTTGAACCGTTTTAAACAACGCGGTGATAAAAACATCAAAGATATCGAATACCGCGTGAACAAAGAAACCAACCGACCAGAACTGCTAGAATTGCTTTGGAACCGCGGACACTATATTCATCCACTCGACCAACTCGAATTCAAAGAAGAAAAATACTCAGAAAATAACACCATCCCCGCTACTATCCAAGAACTCGTGGCAAACGATATTCTTGATTTGTCACAATACATGTTCCTCACGCACGAATATGTAGACGACGGTTTCAATATGGAAATCGTCCTGCACGGCATTTTTGCAACACTCGAAGAAGCTGGTGATCCAGAACACGAAGAGATCGTCGCAGTCGTACCTGGGGACTACATCAATTACACAGCCTATAAAGAAGCCCTCGACGATGAACCTTGGGATGAATATTTGGATTATCTCGAAGACTAGAAAGGAACACATATGTACGGAATACTAACAGGTGTCACCATAACCCTTCTTATTAGTTCCATAACGCCCGCTATCATGCTGCCCGACTATACAAAACTAACAAAAAACGGCAAACGGCTATTAACTTTGACATTGGCAGGTACAGTCGCACTATTATGGTTTACGTTTTTGCAACTACGACAACCATCCTTTCGACAAACACCCGACGCGAAACACTCCAAACAACCGTGGCGCGTCATTTATAAAAACGATATCAAAGCTGACATCAAAATCGAATCATGTAGCGGATGGTTGACACCGGTCACACCAAAGGACATTGTTTCTAAAAGCGACTTTAACCAATTCATGCAAGGATTACCAATCCCTGGTATAAATACAGATGAAGCACACATTAACATTACTGCTAAAAACGATATTGACGAAACAACAAAAGAAGTCACACTTCCAAAAAGCAACATCATCGAAACTTGGCCAAAAGGAATGAAACCTAACAAATCTAAAGGACACATCACCAAAATTGAATATCGATCAACGCCGGTTACACGAAAATGGTTCACCATCCCTGTTGATAAAAACCGACTATAAAGAAATTCGCATCACCATCGAATACGAAGGACAAAAAGAACCATCGACCACGCAACTCTTTGGTGAGGACTAGAAAGGAAAACCTATGTACGGAATACTAATGTTACTCACACTGATTGCATTTATTGCGATAGGTGACGTTATTATCGTGACTAGTTTCGAAAAAGACAAACACAGTAAAAAACATCCTTGGCGATTGTTATGGCTTTATATCACTCATTGTAGTGATCTTCATATTTGACAAAAACAGGATCTTTTACAAATTATAAAGAGGTAGCAAAACATTTGGACAAAATGGTACGTTGTTTACGAAAACAACATTAACGCAGATGTTACAGTTACAGCGGATGATATGAAATTAAACTCGAAAAACTAATCACCAAAGGTGACTGCAGAAAAATTCTTTAGCTCCAATGACACCCTGATGGATACCTTACTGGAACCAATGACCCAAACGATGTCCGTGCAGACGTCACCATTACAGCAACCAACAAAACGATCTCGACATCGAAGACGCAACACTCACAAAAGATAACTTTATCGAAAAGTAGCGTACCCGAAGATGAAATCAATAAAGGGTCAAAAGTGGGCTAAAATAGAATACCGTTCAACACCTATTACCTTGAAATGGTTTGGAATACCAGTTCAGAAAACATCATACAATGAGCCAGATCACTGTTGAATATGGTGCCATGAGGTGATCGAATCAACCAAGCAACTCTTCGGAGATGATTAGAAAGTGAATCACATGGAAGAAAACATCATAGAAGATGAAAAAATCCCAATCCTTAGAAGGATTGCATATTCTGCGTATCATCGCAATCATTTCGCTTATTATTGGTCTTTATATGCTTTTGATGAACCCTAGCACGAGCTCAACCTCAATCAGCCCAGGAATGCAAACCATTATCGACAATATGGACCTGATTGAATATGGAATGGCGGGGTTTATCAGCCTAATCTGTCTGATTGTAGCGTTCATCGCAAAGAAAAGACTCACCCTAAATTGCGCTAGTCATTCTCATTTGCTGGAATAGCATGTGCCACTTATCGTATGGTACCTCCACATCAGCTTTCCCACAACCGCACCTCGTACCGACACCAAACTAAAAAAAGGAACACTCACATCATGCTTTTATCACTCACTTTATCAAACAATCAAACGCTATACCAGTTCCTCCGCGCGACAGAAACACCTTTAGCGATTGTCGCGGAACCAGACAAACTAAACGAACTACTTATAAGTTACAAATTAGAATCACTTGATCTATCCGACGAAGATTTCCAAAAAGAAATCACTTTTGCGAAATTCCTCAAAGATAAATACGGCGACAACTTCACCGACACGCTATTGGGACTATCGCGACGAGCTGTCAGCGACGCGCGAAACTATCCTAAAAGATGCTCTCGAAAACGAGAACAACCTTTGAGACAGCTACTGCAGGTACGTTGAAGAAAACATGGAATGGCTCCCCGATTGCGAAGCTATTAACAAGTTCTACGAACAGAATCCCGAAGTCGATGAAGATGACGAATTCTATTTAGAACTCTTCAACGACTACATTGAAACCGATTTCAATGTCGAAACGCTTCTACGAAACTCTGCGCCCGAAGATATGACCATTTATTTCGGTCAAAGCTGGGACGATGATTATCACGCCATCGAAAGAACGGTATAACGATGATGACACGACAGTCTCAACGCCCATCGAATGGTTAATCGCCACGCAAGTCTATGCGCCCGAAGACCTCAAAAACGAAGAAACCGTGCTAAAATCGCCATTCCTAACTAGTTTGAGTGAAGAATTGTACGATTACGATACAGAACTCGATGGGATGCAACTCATCGCGATTCCTGACAGTAATGACTTTGAAGCCATCTTAGCGCGTTGCTCGCAAACAAGGCGTAATCAAAGCTTCGACGACCTTCGGTCTATTCAATCGCATCCACGGCGGTGGCAGTGGTCTCAGTATCGAACTCGAAAAAGACATTCAACTCGATGAATCGGCTCCATTGCACGATGTCACGCTCGCCTATCGCAACAACTCTTACGACTATAGCCCAGACGCAGTCTACGGATTAGTGTGTAAAGAAATTCACGAGGCGAGGACTTGAGCGAAAATTAGAAAGGAAACTCGCATGATTAACTTTGAAACCATCACTCACGAACATTGTTTGTTTTTCCTCGGAGCTGTTGCCGGTGAAGAAGGTCCCTTGTTAAATATTCTCAAAACGAATGACAACAAATACTACTTCACTTATTACATCTATGACGATGGTCACTATAAAGATAAAAAGCCATTCTCATCGTAAAAGAAACTACGATTGAGGAAATCAAATCAATTTTTCAGTGAAGAAAACCTCAACAAAAATGACGGCCAAGGTCTAGGCTTACTCGACATCTTCGAACCATCCACCGGACAAGCTTATTACGAAACGCTGACTGGTGCTCAAAAATTCTCTGAACTAAAGAATCAAAACCTTGAACCCGTATCGTATGAAATCGTAAGAAAGCGTGTCGAATGCACGCTAGAACAATTACGAACTATTAGGTATTCTCAATTGAGCTACGACAAAAGTCAAACGAGAAAATCTCTTGACTCACGTTCTAGAACAACTTGACGCAAATTAGAAAGGAAAACACATATGTACATTTCTCGACAAACATACGAAGGTGATCATCATACAGTAACACCTTATAAAGAATTCCCTACCAATATATTGCTTGAAAATATTACATGCCTCTTGAATGAACAATCAAGCCCAGAGTTAGAATCATTGAAAAACCTGGAATCAATGCTCCGTCATACAAACAACCAAGAACAAATTCTAATTAACTATATTCACAAAAACGGAACCCAAAAACCCTGACGATTTAATGACAACGGAAATTGACATCAATGACAACCACGGGTATTACAGATTCGTATTATCCTACAACGAAAACAATTTCTATCACTTTGCCTATTCGAACACCTACGAAGAAGATTGGGAATCATGTATCACCTATTACAAAAATTTGAAGATGAAGAATAATAGAAAGGAAAAACACATATGTATCTTTATATTGAACGATGTGATTGCGAACTCGTAACAGCCTATCCATACAACGAATTTCCTACACAAAAACTACTCAGCGATATTCGTTATATGATTGAACAATTAGAAGACACAATTCTGCGAATTAGATATTCTGGAACAAGCAATCACAAAATGCACAACCACATGAAATCGAACAAGTTCTATTGATTATCTGAACCGATACGGGTGAAAAAGATGACGAACAACCAAAAGCTCGCGTGTTCTATTTAGATGATGAACAAAACGCAGACTACGCCGTTATCTTATCTTACGACGGAAAAGCATTACATTCTTATATGTATTGCTCACTCAAACGTGACGACTGGGAATCACGCATCGTATATCGCGATCACTTCTATGACGAGGAAACCACCAATGATTAACAAACGAACTATTTAAAAACCATCAAGCCGCGCACCGATTGTGGATCACTATCGATTATCACTTACACAAAAGCCCGGATTCATTTGAAAACGGGCTTCGCTATATTTTTCGACAACGAATCTATCAACTTTGACCATTACCGGCGATTGGCTCAAAGCAGTGGCAGTTAATGTCAACAACATGGGTTCACCTGATCGTCTCTATGATTCCGTTTATCGAGATCACCCAAAATATTTTGGAAAAATGTATCTATGGCGATTACAAATTAGACTTTGACATTGGTTACCTCAACGGCAAATCGTCACAAAAACAAAAAGCAACAGTTATGATTTTTAAATTTTGATGAAGTTGAAGAATCCGTAAAACAAGCTTTTAACGCTTGATGAACTAACAACATTTGAATTATCAAATAAAGAAGACCACGTAATCCACACTTTGACTCAAGCAATTGTCGATATGAATAACGATCCACTCAATCGTTCCATATAATTTAGAACGTTACGTCACCGATGAAGAAATGTCAGAAATCGAAGATATTCTCGAAGAATATGACGTCTCACTCGAACAAGCATTGCGTCATGCCACCCGTAAATGATCTCACTAGTTGTGTCGCTTTTGAGAGGTTTTAAACGGGCTTACGAAGAACTATTAGAAAAACAAAATGAACATTCTTGATCACGTAAAAAGAACTCGTAGACGAAATCTACAGCCGAGAACCCAATTGGGACTATCCCATCCAAGTTTATCCAGATAAAAAGTCGTAATCAAAGACACGGGACGATTCCCTTGCGATTATATTATCGAAATCATGGACGAATTGTTCCTCGTCACAGCTGACTACGGAAATCCATCAGTATATTCACCATGCGACACAATCGGTCAAGTCGTTGATTTCATATTGAGTAGAATATGACAATGTTCACATTTTCAATAAACGATCAAGGCTTCGTCAGTTCAATTGTCAAACAACCAAATCCTACAAAAGCGATCTTCAAAAATGTTTAACAATTTTAGCGGCGACTCCACAAAGATTATTACGCAAAATATGAAAGTGCAATGTAAGTTGAAAATCAAAGCAGTATCTAAAACGCCATCGCCTATTGAAAAAACAATGACCGCTTATCAGCTCTATCAAGCATTTCAAAATCCACTTTGGACAATAAACCTCAAAGCAACAAGCGTATGAAATTATTAAACATAGTTTTATCGACATAGCCAAAAACAACCAATTTTGCACGGTCAATATCACTCTAACTGAAAATCGCTTTTTAGAATTAACCACAAATTAGAAAGGACATCGATGGAAAATCACACCAATAAAACCTATCAAGAACGAATAGACAAACAGCCTCATCTAAGTTTGGTGTAACTGAAACAACACCTCGATAAAGGTGTCAAAATACTCGATTTCGGTTCAGGCTTCTCTCCCGAATTCATTGAACAAGTGACCAAAACCGGCTCACATACGTCGCTTACGATGTATCAGACATCGTTCAAAATCAATTGAAAGAAAACAATATCGGTTTTCTCACAAAAGAACAACTCAAAAACACGGAAAACGAATTCGATGTGATTTATCTGTCGAGTGTTTTTCCACGAACTCTTGAGTTACCTATCACGACCCGAACGTCGCGAAACATTCACGATACTCGATAAAGCGCTCAAACCAGACGGCGTGATTGTTATTCGTGATTGGGGGCACAGGATATCACAGCGAGAACTAATGACCCTTGAAGTTGCATCAAACGATGTTGCTGATGAAATTTATACATGGGTCCAAACACTCATCAAAAATGCAGTCATAAATAAACCGCGCATGTACCCCGAAAATTCAACTGCGCCGCACACCTACAAACATGCGCCCCATCAACTATATGAAATCATGTTCCACGTAGTTTTGGGGTTTGGATTCGCTTGAACGTGAATCACAAGAATCATACGAGATTGACCCCTATTACATTCAAAAATGGATTTGTCAACCACACGGCTACGAAATCACAAACAGTCAAGAAGAATACGACCAAAACTATCTGCCGTATCTACAAAAGTATTTCAAAATCGACAATATTCCCTGGCCCTACAAAAATCACGTCTACGAATTGAGGAAAACCAAATGACCACATCACCGTTAATAATTGCACTCGCAATCATAACGTTATTTGTTATAATCGTCTATGTACTAGATTGGATCATTCCTGACAAGGAACCACTATCCAAAGGCATAATCGTCAACAAACGCACAAAACCAGAACAGAAAATAAACCATGTTCAAATTGTTGGAGAAGTACCGGTTTGCTATGACGAAATAATACCTGCAAAATACTATTTAGACATCAGCGGACCCGATGACAATAATGAAATAAAAACCATAACAATCGATGTTTCAGAAGAAACCTATAACCAATACGCCATAGGGGACACTTGGCAATCTTCAACATAGGGGACACTTGGCAATCTTCAAATCACACTAAATAAATCAAATAAAAAGGATATCTATATTATCTCATCCATTAACATTAATACTAGTATTAATCATATGCTTATTCATTATAAGCGTCGTCTATAAGGTTTCTCGGGACGATGACGTAAATCCAGTACTAATCTTATTCGCACTCACATTATACGAAATTCTCGCAATAATAGGTTTATCCGGCGTCTCAAGTATCGGAAAAACTCAAAATCCAAAAGATAACGGAATCCTTCAAGAAATTCAAAAAACAGAAAGAAGCATCTCATGACAATTGCAACCTTAAAAAGACTTCGAAATAACTAACATTGAAAGAAGACTACTACACCGGAAGCAATTTAATGGTACATGGGCGGACAATACGTGTGAACTATGTGATGTCACCATCACCATGTATCACAACGACAAACGCTATGAACTGAGCAGTAAACCGGCTGAGCCGGGCGCTTACGGAAGCTACGGAGGGGACAGAAGTCGCGGTAAAGGGATTTCAACTGAAATCCTCATCGACATCATTCAACAACTGACAAATGAGCCTGACGAGACTAACCTTTGAGAACTTTGTCAACAACTACTGCAAGAATTCGGATACAGCCACGAGGTCAAACTCAAAAACGCAAAGATAAATACTATCTAGGCAAACCGATTAATTTAATCACTGAACCTAAACCGATTAACGACTTATGCCAATCTACACCTATGAACAATTGACACCTGAAAACATCACCAAAATTGTGAGTGAAGATTTCGTCCAAGCTCGTGCTTACACCTTTAATCAAATATTCAAAGAACTCAGTTCTGAAAAAGAATATGACCAAGAAAAAGGACTTATTTTCCTCATTCGATTAATCGCTCAAGACAAAGATGATCGCAAAATCACGACTCCTACTTTTCTCCTACCAGACTTCGACATCGAAGACATCTACGACGAGACTAGACCAACATAAACAATTTGTCTCAGTCGAAAACAAAAATTTAGTTTACTCACTTAACAAGCTTTTAGAAAGGAAAACCTATGGAAAACTTATAAAAGTACAAATGTACGACTGTCGCTATCCTAATCACGAATTTCCCGGACAAATGCACCGACTGTACACATCACTCGAATTAATTGATTTCGTTAACAACACCTTACGAGAAAAAGCTGAAACAATCAGTGACGCTTGTCGCGTCATCAACTGTAGTAACGGTCACGTAAACGAGGTCATTGTCGAATTCACTAACAATGACTTCATCGGCAACATCAAACCTGACGGCACAATGACAAAAAGATTAGACTTAGGTTCATTTATGTTCGAAGTTCCACGCTCCAAAGATCTAGTTGCAAATTTCGATAAAATTATCAATCGAACAACAAAAGTTATTTGCACCTTTATTGACAAGGCTGAGCAAGTCCTCGACCAAATCGATAAGCAATTCGACAAAACCACGTCTTATGCCTTAATCAACAAAAAAGCAAAAGAAATCCTGGATAAATTTGTACGCAATATGTTCACAACAGATGACCGTCCAAATCCTGACGCACAAATCATGAATATGCTCAAATTCAACGGTATCGACCTCGAAACCTTATTTAATTTCTTAAAGCGATACTGTAACCGACATGCCTGTCGCCGATCTAATGACTGACGATAAGGGTACACTTCTAATGCACGTTGACGAATTCTGGCGCAAAATCGTTGTCGAAGCCGCATAATAGTTAGAAAGGAACTCGTATGACAATCTTCACAAAAAGCCGATATTGAAATTGAAACATTTCATGAATCAACCAAAAATCAGCGTACGTCAGCAAGCTATATGAACATCTAGATGAATTGAAATCTCAAGGTATTTATGTCTAGATGTCAGCCTCGTTTCGACAGTGCTCAAGAATCATCATATTACGGTGATAAAATCTATAACGAATATATGATTCGATTAGTCAAACCAAAAATATAGTAATCGTTGAAACATGTGAACCCTCGACTATCTTTTGAATTAGGTGAAACAAAGAGTTTAGGATATTTCAAATCGAAAGACGAAATTGAGCAAAATCAAACAACAATATCTTGCTAAAAACACCGGAAACATAAAATTTTAAAAAATGAAGACCCACTCACCACTGGAACAACCTCTTCTAGAAAGGAACACCAAATGAAAATCAAAACATTTGACAATATTGACCAAATTCATCAAATTTGGAATAACTCAACCTGGATCCGCTACAATACCATTTTAAACGAAATGGGTATGATTGACCTTACTCCCGAACAAGAAGAAGCGCTCTTTCCTGAAGTACCAGATTACTTTATCGTTGATGGTAAAATCTATAAGTCAACTATCGCAGACCATGTTGAATATTACAGCGGCAAAGTTGATGATTGTAGCTATTATCGAATCACGTTAAACGAAACCACCGATTCAGACACCTTCACTGAAGTAAACAAACAACTTCGTAAAAGAAGGACGTGAAGAACTAAAACAAAGTACTGAATTATGGCTTGATGAACTCATGAAATCGCACCCATGGATCGACGAAAATCGCTTGGTGCTTCGAGTTGAATACGAAGACGAACAAATTGACAATGCGTGTATGACAATGAATAGTCAAATTTTCGCTACAATCGACAAAAGAACATCCCAGCAAAACTGACGTCGAAGATTGGCTTGATCAATTAGCCGCGCACAAAACGTTTATCAAATGGATTGTTAATCAAACGCAATGGTCAATTGAAGATGTTAGCTGTCTTCCTAACGACGTTGAAAATATTTGGATTAACAAACCTATCACACTAAACGAATCGAATACAGCCTACGTGGTTATCAGTATAGACCGAATGAACAAAACATATAACGTAAAACTGACAAAACCATTAGATGTAGACTATCTCAAAGCCATTGTCGAATTCCCTGTTAATGATGATGATTTCGTTATATCATTACGAACATCGACCCAAGTAAAATGTACTAATGGCTTTTACGTTAAGTGAACATATCGCAGTTCCCGATACAACACCGCTTGGTGATATTCTAAAACTAGGTGTGAAAGAAGCACGTACAGCCTTGAATACACACAACCAATAAACTTTTAACATCCACTAACTTGAACCTGAGCCTCGCTCAGGTTCGTTTTTTATTATGACTATTTTAGGAGGTAACGCATATGACCGTTAAACAATTTCTAACAGAAACTCAATTCCACAGCGACGACATCATCGCTCTCGTCCATCCACAAAAATCACAAATCGTTCTAACAGGCAACAATCCATGTATCACGGACGACGAACTCTGGAACACATATCATTCACGAATATCGCCGTAATGAATGTGATCGCACTTTACTACCGAATTCACATTAATTAATTCTACATAATTATCGAAATTGAAAGGAATCACCATGTATGCAAAAATTAAAGTTCTATCCGCCGAAAAAGCATTTCTCGCTGCTCATTATGGTGGACCATTTGATTTTAACAAAGAAAATTACATTATCGTTTCCATCACAGATATTCGAAACGAAGAAGACCCAGTTATTTTCCGACCAATTAAGAATTTAAAAGCAGTCTTCCGTGTCCCCTTTATCGATTTAGCGGCAGACAAACTCGATCCAAATATTTCCATTAAGGAACAAACCGGACTCGATTTACCCGTATTCTCTGAAAAAGAAGCACTCAAAATCAAACAAATTGGGGACTTCGCAAAAGAACACAACTACCACATTCTCGTTCATTGCGAAGCGGGAGTTTCTCGCTCACAAGCTGTCGGAGCCTGTCTCGAACTCTATGTAAACAATGACGCGTCTAACGTGGAGCGACGCATCCATTCCGGTAACTACACTTATTTCCAAACATTTTTCCAACAATTCGACAATGAATGGAAAGTATTAGGAAACTTGGAAGAACCTATCTACCAAGATGCAGACGATGACGAAAACCTCTTCGGTTTCCGTTACAAAATGGGTGACTACGAAAACCATCGACTCAAACAAAGCGTATTCGGTCCCGAATATCCACGGTCACGTATGTTGGGATTGACGGACAGAATCAACCTTGCACTATTGATTAAATTAGAACCAGAGCCTCGCTCTGGTTCGTTTTCTATTTTGACTAATTTAATAAAAAGGAGAAATCACGCGACCTATGTTTTACAGCACCACAACTAGGCGGAATCATTCAACAAGCACTTGAAACAGACGATCCACTTATTCTTGAAAACGTTGCATTCTTAGCCGAACTATTCTATCAGGACGAAAAAGAAAATATTAAAGAACTTACGGAACAACCATGGCCTGAACGACTTGTGGATACAATATTCGAAGCCTATGCTTATGGCGCATACGAACAAGATATTCGTACAAATCTCGACGATTTACCGCAAGATTTTGTACTATCTACAATCACCGTCAAGCAAATCATGATCATTCAACAATTATTAGCGAGCATTCTCGAACAATGCCACGAGCGCACCGTCTTCGAAATCGTCGACAATGTTCTCGACCGTGATGAATGGCGCAAGGCTTGCGATAGTAACTCAAAAGAAATCATGATCGATATTAAATAGAAAGGACACCAATATGCCAACATTAGTAGAAGAGCTTAAAAGAGCAGAAGAAAAACGAGCAAAAACAAAAATCAACTCAGACACGCCATCCTTCAATTTTGTTGAACAACCAAACATACACAATCTGCTCAAAAAGCCGCTTCAAAAGAAATTAATGCCTCAATCAACAATGGCTACAATTATTTGAAATCAAAAAGTCATGATAGTGAAATAGAACCATTAGGATATCTATTTGCGATGGATTCCCCGGATAGGTCCAAATCATTACTACTGGCTCACATTGACTTACTAACAGATAGCACTAGTGTTTATATTGAACAATACGACAGTAACCAAATTCCAAAAAGAACACGCTCTTCGAACATTAAAAACCATCATCGGACTCGACGAAGAATAGAAAGGAAACCCCAAATGTTTACAAAAAGAACAATTAGAAGCAATCGCTGAAAAAAACTACCACAAAAAACTCGTCGTATTGAAAAATACAATGATCGACTCGTTATGCATGTAGGAAATATCTTCTTTGAATTCTATAAGCAAAATCATAATCGTAAAACCGATAGTCAATATGTAGAAGCCTCAATTCTCTTCTTTAAAGAATTCAATAGCAAAGACGTCAAATGGCTTGAAACCCACCAAATCGCCAATTGGTCTATTCATCATCTAAAATTAAGACTATCAAAAACTGTTAAATCCGAACAAGAATTGATTTCATTTATGACAAATGTTTTAAATCACTTCAAAACAGACGTATTCGACGATTTTATGACGATGAACCAATGCTAGAAAGGAAACCTCAAAATGACACCACAAGAACAAATTGAACAAATGCTCTGGGACAACGACGAAAGTCTATGTGTAATGCATATGAAGACATTGTCACATCCTACTATGACAGTATCGTCTCCGTCTTAGACCAAGCTATCGAAGCGTACAAGGCTACAGATATCTACGAAATCACTGACGATAACGAAGAACAAATTATCGGAACTCACAAAGACAAAATGAATGCTCTTGCTAACTATTTGCGTCGTGTAGCCAACGAAATCGAAGAAAAAGGAATAACGCCATGCTATTTTCACTAAAAAGACACAACGGTTGAAACCATTAATCCAAAAAGAACAAGACGAAGAATATGTTGAATCCACATGCCCTACATGCGGTGGCGATTGGGAACCCGGCTTTGTTTCTGTTGAAATCACTTTCGGAAATGGCGATAGTTATCTATATGAACGTCAAGATTATGATATCGAAACCCATAACATCGCTGAAATCATTGATTATCTCTTCACACACCTAAACGAATTTCCAACCATGACTCAACGTCAATTTATTGATCATTTAACTGATGAATTAGACAAACGCTTCGGATATATTGTATAGAAAGGACGCAAAAGAATGCACGCCATACTAGCACATAAAGACGGCGCAAACGAACAACTTTTACGAGATCACGCATACAACACGGCGAGTCTCGCACGCGATTTTGCATGCGAAATAGGACAGGGTGACGTGCTCTTTTTGCTTGGTCTCTTTCACGACATCGGTAAAGCCGACCCCCTCTTCCAACAAAAACTGACCACTAACCCAGACACGCATGTGGACCACTCGTACGCTGGCGCGCGATACACTTTCACGAACATTATGCAAGTCCGCGGTTACGATATCTTCACGAGACACCATTGCATACGTAATTGCCGCCCACCACGGTATGTTTGACGTATACGAACCGGAAGTGATATACACTAACAAATTATTTGCAAGAATGAACTTGAAAAGAAGGATACGATTACACCACTGTAACGAATTTTTGCACAAGAACTTGAAAAAGAATTACCGCAATACGGTTATCGTGACCTAAAACACTTGATAGAAAAAGCCTATCAGAATTATCAAGAGGCAATGAAAAAGCTTCACCCAAAAAGATGAAACAGAACAAAAATTCTATCAAGGCGCTTTTTGTACGCTTGTATTTAGGCTTTCTTAAGAACGCTGATATCTTGGACACAATCAATGCTTACCGTCAAGAATTACAGCCACGCACACTTGCAGAAAAAACTGTATTGAATCATCATTATCTATCCGCTATCGAAGCCAAATACAGCCAATTTGCAAATCCAACAACGGCGCTCAACCAAACACGGACACTGTTAGCAAACACGATCAAAAAGCCGTGGCGCCCTTGATACTGCCGGGATTTATCGTCTAGATTTACCGACAGGCACCGGTAAAAACAAATCTCTCTATGAGATATGCCTTTCACCAAATGGTCTATCACAACAAAAGCCGATTTCTTTATGTCGCTCCGTTTTTGTCTATTCTAGAACAAAACGCGGCAGAAATTCGGCGCACTGTTGGTGATAGTGGAGTAACAGAACACCACTCAAACGCTATCATCGATGATAGTATTCTGAAGCAGATACTGCACAGATAGCTGGGATGACCAAATCATTCTAACAACTATGGTTCAGTTTTTCAAACCCTTTTTAAAAACAAGATCCGGAAATGTAAGACGGTTCGCAAATCTTACCAATAGCATTATCGTGCTCGATGAAGTTCAATCACTACCCATTAGTGTTACTCATAATTTTAACTTGATCGCAAACTTCATGGCTTATGTCATGAATACCACCCTCGTGCTCTGTACAGCAACACAGCCCCGTATGACGATCCGCATGTTTCGCATAAGTTGATCTATGGCGGGCACAATTGGGAGCACCCCGATCTCGTAACTATGACGGATAGTGAACGAAAATCGTTTGAACGCACTTCTATCACGAAATTCAAACACGATGACTCAAACGTAAACTTAACAGACATCGCAAACGCAATCGTAAGCAAAGCCGGATCCGTTCTCGCAATCGTGAACACAAAGAAAACGGTTGCAAATCTCTATGACTTGATTTCGCAAAAGACAACTCGACGCTTGTTTTACTTATCAACGAACATGTGTGCGCAACATAGACTGGATCTCTTAAAAGAGATTAAAGAGTGTCTCGCACAAAATGAGCCGATAATTTGTATTAGCACACAACTCATTGAGGCTGGCGTTGACGTTGACTTCGAATACGTATTTCGATCATACGCCGGACTCGATTCACTCGTGCAGGCAAACGGTCGCTGTAATCGTGAAAGACTTCGCACACGTGGTCACATGACGATTTTCAATTTAGGATCCGCTGACGAAAATATTACGCATCTCGCAGACATTAAATCGAAAAAGCAAGCCGCGACCAAGGTTCTTGCACAGCAACCGCAAGTCGTTGACTTAACAAGCCTCAATAACGACTTCTATCAATATTACTTCGCAAACAATGCACACAACATGAACTTCGCGCTGAGAAACCCAGGCGAATCCGTTCTCGATTATCTCAGCCGAAATACCTATCACGCTGTCGAACGCGGTGCTCTCACACAAGCCTTCAAAACAGCAGGCAGAGAGATGAACTTAATCGATGACAATACAGTAACCGTCTTCGTAACCTATAAAAAAATGACGTGTTAGTAGATCAATTACGAAAATCTCTCACAAATTGTCGAAAAACGCCTTCGAAATGTTTCATGAAACATCTCTTAAAAGAACTACAACGATACACGATAAATGTGTTCCCTGACGATAAACTCCTAGATAACTGTCAAGTTTACGGTGAAATTTATATTTTGCCGAAAAATCATTATAATTTTCTCACCAAAAACATCTCAAATTGTGGTATACTATAAGAGACCGAACGTTGAGAAACTCCGGTCATTGTTTATGTGATCCCACGCATATAAACAGTTATTACTCGCACTGGACAACACGTATCCGGCGATAAGGGAAAAGGAGTGTTGGCTACATGCTAACAAATATCGAAGTCGTCAAGAAAGACGGTCGTGTAGAACCGTTTCGAATGACAAAACTATTGACAGCTTTGCAAGCTGCCGCATCAGACATCCACTACACACTCACGGATGATGAACTCAAACAAATTGAGACAGAAGTGTACAAACACATTGAAGCTCAATCCGTTCTTCTTCCACAAGACTTGCACTTTACCGCTATCGAAACGGCTCGCAAAGTCAATGCTGATGTTGCAAAAAGCTTACGAAGACTATCATAAGCAAAAACAATCATTGAAGGTTTCTGACCTCAATCGATTGAAAGTTGTATCGAAGACCGGAATTGTGTCCGACTTCAACGCAAAATACATCGAGGAAGCTTGTCAAAAGGCCGCAAAAATCAATCGGCAAGAATTGACCGACCAACAATTGCACGATGTTTTGTCTGAAGTGGCTCACTGGCTCGATACGTCTAAATACCATGACACTGTTGCAACGAGCGATCTCCACCGTTTCGTCATGGGAGGTTTGAAAAAGGTTGATTTGCCAACCTATACAGCCTATAAACGTTACTGGCAAGCTCAACGTGACCGAGCGACCGCATTTCATGAATTACAAAATGAGGCGGAAGGCTTGCGCTTCGGTTCATACAATGAGAATGCCAACAAAGATTCGCAAGTGATTTCGACCAAATCAGCACTCATCAACGAAATGACCATGAAGAAACTCATGCGTCACGTCTTGAACCCTGAATGGTTGAAAGCTCACGAAGAAGGTTACATTTATATCCATGAACAAATTGTGGCCTAGTTCGGTAACGAACTATGGAAAAACCGCGTTAACCCGTGCCGAAAGGCTGAAGGGGTGTCGTTCCTACGACACAGTAATTATAGGAAATGATAATGAAAGGAACGGCTAACAGGGAACAAAAGAATCCTGTGCGACTTATGATATTTCATAAACGTTAATCGACTATCGAAAGGATATCTATGAATAATTGGTTCATAGAGACTAACCGAGTAGAGTAGCCCCTGGTGAAAGAAACAGGTTCGTCATCGTCTGAGATTAGGACGAGATAAATCGTGTAATAGCCAAAATGCGGCATCCTACGTAACGACTAGGATGATGATATAGTCAGCTCACACCCAAGCGGATTTGGGTGACCTCTATAAGGACACATTTAACTGTGATCTCTTCGACTTAGAACACTTGATGAAGGATAAAGAACACGAAGACGGGTTCTATGCCTTCCGAATCAACAACAAAACGACACATGAACCAAAACACGTGTCATCGGCCTTTGATATTTTATCAAGCGTAACAATCGCTGCATCTGGGAACCAATTTGGAGGGTTTACTGTCAATCATATCGACAGCACCCTGGCACCGTATGCTGAAAAATCATATCAGCATTATCTAAACGATGCTAAAGAATACGGTATTGCTGATGCCGAACGTTACGCAACCGATAAAACACTCAAAGAAATCAAACAAGGTGTGCAAAGTTACACCTATGAACTTGCTCAAACGCAGAACGCATTGGGCCAGACGCCGTTCACCACCATCAGCTTTGGTATGGATACAAGTAAATGGGGACGTGAAATCACACGCGCCATCCTAGAAGACCGCATGTCACCAGACAACCGCGATGTCTTCCCTAAACTTGTCTTCATGTATCGAAGCGAAATCAATGGTGATCCAACATCACCAAACTATGACTTATACAAACTAAGTCTTGAATGTTCATCTAAGAAGCTTTATCCCGACTACCTCAGCTTTTCAGCAGATGATGTCGAAGGTGAACATTATCGCCGTGACGTTTACGAACGTAGCGGACAAACCATCGCGCCGATGGGCTGTCGTGCCCATTTGTCACCATTTATCGACCCTGAAACAGGTAAAGACGTTACCGACGGTCGATTCAATATTGGTGCCGTGTCCATCAACCCTGTCAAGTTTGCTCTTGAAGCACGCGATGCTGAAGGCAACTTCGACAAAGCAAAATTCGACGCCCTTGTTGAAAAATACAGCAACATGGTCTTCGATATTCAAAACTGGCGATACGAACGTGTCCGAAACCTTTACGGATCTTCAACCCACTCTTCTGGTGTGAAGGTGGTGCATAGCAGTATTCACCCTGACCAACAAGTCAAAGACTCACGCCTATTAGACGGTGCAACAGCGTCTATTGGCTACACAGGTCTTTACGAAATGGTCAATGCTATGGTCGGACATGATTGGGAAAACCTATCGGATGAGGAACGCAAACAAATGCAAGCTGACTTCCTCGAACATGTGAATCGTATTCGCATCGAGCGTAGTCAAACGGATAATCATCCCTATGCCTTAACAATACAGGGCTTTCACTAAGGAAACTTAGCGTCAAAAGAACTTAAATTGCTGGAAACTCCTAAAGCTCAATCAACCTACATGGTTAAAGAAATTTAGAAACAATGATTAAGATGAGGTATGCTGAAATAAAAGCTCAAAAGAGTGCTAACCCTTGCAAACAATGGACGATCAGCAGCGAAACCGTAACAACGGGACGTTCAACGACCGTAATAGTTCCACCTTTAACATGGTGATGGTACGGTCTAATCCTTATAGAAATATAAGGTATCGAAAATGTGTATTCAACGCCTAAAAAATCTCCGTGGGCGCTTAGCTGGTAACAGCTATGACAAAACCGACTTAACCTAGAAAGGGTGTCGATATGACTTTTGGAACCGTAGGAAATGACGGCTAATATATCGGCTAACCGAAACTCGTACAGACAATCCGGTGCTAAAACTTATGATTAAACTACCAAAAACCGCAAAACCAATACCGAATGCCACAAACCATTGGGTTGATATAGATGGAACCGTTTATATCAAAGAAACCCAATTACAAAAGAAACATGTTTCAATACATAACTATGCTCAAGTGTACATCAAATACAACAACGGTCCTAAAATGGAATATGTACACCGATTGGTCGCAACGGTATTCATACCAAACCCCAATGACTATCCAATGGTTGGGCATAAAAATAACATCAAAACAGACAATCGCGTTTCAAACTTGTATTGGACCACATTCTCTGAAAACGTACAAAAAGCATACGACGATAAACTTCAATACGGGACAACTGGTAACGTATCTGGATTTAATGAAAAAATACCAGTCGAACTGTATGAAACAATCACAAATAAATACATTCGGACATTCGACAGTATTGCAGATGCACTCAAATATACAGGTTATACTAAAAATACCGTTCTAAAACAATTGGCCGGTAATGGACAACCAACCCGAAAACCTTATTATTTGAAAAAACCGAACGACAATCAACACAAACCACCCACCATCGTCGGGATGTACGATAGAATACAGACCAACTCCTTGGTCTATATTTGAACGCGATAGATGCCTCTCAAAAACAGGTTATAGTAAACGAACAATAGCCCAACAACTAAAAATCAATCAAAAACCAATTTACGGGAAATCATACAACCTAAAACAAATACCCGTATACTTTCTCAAATATACTCATAAGTAAAGTCCAACGACTATCTATAACTAGAGTAGGGTTCGTGAAGCCCGAAACGGTCGGCTCCTTCGATAGAAGGATGATGATATAGTCTAACCCCTCATAAATATCGGGAAACCGAGGGTATGCGAGAACTGGCGGGTCTCTCGTATTCACATGGGAAAAACTCCTCACCAAAGCAATTTGGTGTGATCCCAGGTGTCTGCAGACCGTGACTACCTAACAAACAGCTTCCACCAACCTGTATGGATTCACTCAAGCGCGATTGATAAAATCGATTACGAAAAAAAATTCCATAGCATCGCTAAAGGTGGACACATCTCATACGCCGAGTTTAACTACGGTGTATCACCAGCTTCTCTAGAAGCTATCGTCAACTATGCTATGCGCCAAGGTATGTACTTTGGTGTCAATGTCATCAGCTCTGTCTGCGAAAAATGTGGCGAACATGGGGACTTCCTCATGACCTGCGACAATTGCGGAAGCGAAGACATCTTAGTTGTAGAACGCGTAGACCACATGCGCTTTCACTAAGGAAACTTAGCGTCAAAAGAACTTAAATTGCTGAAAACTCCTAAAGCTCAATTAACCTATATGGTCAGAGAAATCTAGAAACAATAATTGTGATGAGGTATGCTGAAATAAAAGCTCGAAAGAGTGCTAACCCTCGCAAACAATGGACGATCAGCAGCGAAACCGCAACCGCGGGACGTCCAACGACTGTAATAGTTCCACCTTTAACATGGTGATGGGACAGTCTAATCTTTATGGAAACATAAAGCCACATGATGTGGATATCTCACATATTCCAAACGCTCTGGCGTACAAGCTGTCAATGACGGTAAGTGGTCAGAAATCAAAGAACGTGTTCGACATGGCGTCGAACGCGGTCAACAAGTCGAGCCTCCTATGCGGAAGCTCATCCAGAATAATCTGGAACGTATGCGCAATGAAAGCCAGCCCGTGCAAGTCGGGCCATACGTTTATTTTTATTACAAGAAAGGAATCTCATGGCATACATTCATCAAATTAGTCAATTCGATATCGACAACGACTTCGGACAAGGTCCAGTCGTATCCGTCTTCTTCAACTTCTGCTCCTTTCACTGTAAAGGTTGTTGGAATGAAACGACATGGGCACGTAAAGAAGAGCTTTATTGGAATAACAAAAAAGCATCGACTACTATCATCGACGCACTAAATCAACTAATTAAACGCGGTATGAAACCAAACCTAAGTCTACTCGGCGGAGATCCCATCGTACCAGAAAATATAGATGATACACTCGACATTATCAAACAAGTCAAAGCCGCTATTCCAGACACAACAATCAGCATTTGGACGGGCTTCGATATCGAAGATTGGTGGCGAAAAGATGGATTCGAAAAACAAATTCAGATCCTTACAGAAATCAACTATATCGTTGACGGTCGTTTCATCTATCGACTAAAGACTAAAAACCAAATGTTCGGTAGTATCAACCAACGTGTACTTGATACAAAAAAACTAATCGAAGAACTTAAAACCAACAACCTTAAACAAGCTATTTATAACGCACTCGCATATCCCGACATAGAACTCATCATACTCGACGCGCCTGGATATAAAACAACACCACGTCAACTCATGCAAGACTACTTGCGCGAAGATAATCGCAGTCGTCTCTATCAACTATCCGTCTTACATAACGTAAGCGATTTCAAGAAAAGGAAATAAATAATATGTATACACAATCGACAACGAAAACACAGGAGTTCAATATCACAAACTTCTTAAAAATGGATCATGGAAAAACCCTGATAAAAAAGCAACAATTTACAATGCAAATTAAAAGAAATCGTCATTGATGTCAGCAAAAATGATCTCGTAACATTAATCGAAAACGATAACCGTGGAATCGTTCTTAACCATTTCTATTATGAAGAAATCTCAGACTTTATCACAATGAACGAACTTATTGAAAACAACATTTTAGAAGAACCACTCTTCGTTGTTATTGCAGAATGCGCGTACGAATGGGAATATGGTGCGGACACTCGTATCACAGGCATCACTGATGATTATGCCTTAGCGCAAACTATTGCTAAAAAACACAAATGGCAACATCGAACTCGCACAAAGAACAAACCAATCAACATCCAAGCGGGATGCTACATCGAATAGAAAGGACTTACAAATGTACGACAAACTCAAACAACTAATCGAAAACCACAATGAACAATACCAAAAATTTAACGACCTCGTTCACTCAATCAAAAACGACAACGAGAAAAACAGCAACGATCTCAAAATCGCAACACAACAACGATGGCAATTCATCCACGACTACGCAAATTTCCTGCACGGTTTTCTGTGGGACCACATGCAGAATTGACACCCGACGACTTATCACTGCTCGACTTAGTTCCCTATATCGTCTGGAATAAGATGACCGAAAAATCACACATCGTTGTCGAAACAATTCAAAAGATTCACAACGGACGATAATGTTTTTAAAACCACGATAAGCCGTCCCGTACGGCTTTTTTCTATATAGAAAGGCGGTTACTATGACACGTTATAGTAACTAAAAGAAACACTCCCAAGTTACAGCGAAGCCGACGACTACTTTCAGGTCATCGGGCTCGAGCCCGATCACGATGACTCTTGCGATATCGTCTACGAACTCATCAATAGCGAACATCCGCTATATCATCGTTATACGAGCAACAATTGGCGAAAAACGCACAACTTACCTCTTAGACGAGGGCGCACTTAATAGAAAACAACTCTATCTATTGCCGCGCCTACTCTCGGTTGACGAAACTCTCGAAATGCGAGAAACGCAAAATCACATCGAAAAAATATTGCGTGAAAGGACAGCCCATGACGACTGACAAAAATAGCCGCTTTCTTCGACATTGACGGCACTCTCTTTCGAAACTCACTCATGGTTTCACATTTCAATAAACTCATCCAATACGAAATCTCTCAAGTGACTTAAAAGAACAAATTCAACCGTTCTACAGCGCTTGGCACAATAGAGAACTCGATTACGACGATTATCTACGAAATTGGCCCGTGTCTATACCGATCACTTGCGCGATAAACCGATGGCTGATATCAACTTTGCGGCGAAACAAACTGTCGAGTTAGAACATAAACACCTCTATCGTTTCACAAAAGAACAACTCGACTGGCATAAATCGCAGGGGCACATGATCGTGTTTATCTCAGGTTCCCCGCAATTTTTGGTATCGCGTATGGCCAAGAAACTCGGTAGCGACTTGTGGTTCGCGACAGAATACGTGTCCGAAAGTGGCAAGTTCAACGGTCAAGTTGTTCCTATGTGGGATTCGAACTCAAAACTATCCGTGATCAAGAAACTAGCTAATGAATACAACATCGACTTGACAGAATCTTATGCCTATGGCGACACAAATGGCGACGTCGCGATGCTCGCAAACGTTGGTCATGGCGTTGCATTCAATCCGAATAAGAAATTGGTGACTTCACTGAAAGATCACGATGTCGAAATCGTCGTCGAACGTAAAGACATTATCTATCAGGGGAATCTCTACGAAGAATGTTACATAAAAAAGTTTCACGTTTCACGTGAAACAAAACTCAGAAAGGAAAAATCTATGTCAAAACGCTACATCTTTGCTGTATCGTGCCTTGCATCACTACTCGGATCAATGGCTATTATCGGAACAACTTTTATGATTCTAGGAGCAATCCTATCAGCACCACTAGCCTTATACGTATTTCTGATCGCATTTCTAATTACCTTTCTCATCGGAACATACGTTTGCATCAAACTCTTCGAAAAAGAATAACCTAATGAACAATCAACAAAAAAAAACTTCTATAAGAGCAATCTGAAATGACCCCTTGTCGAATCAGTGCCGACGAGGTTCTTTTGTGTGTTGATTTTTGCTGTATGATACGTCTTATCAGTGCTCATCACACTCACTATAGTTCTAAACTAGAATATATTTTATAATGAAATATAGCATTTTCTAGTCGGCGAGGATCTTCAATAACAAAGTTATCGAGACAAAGTAGACCTATAAACTACTTTCTGCAAGAGACACATTGGTTGTCGATAACTCGTTATCTAAACAATAACGGCGATGACATTCCTCTGACGCCTCCCGAACCTGACACCTAATGGCACTTGAAGTGCCTTTTTTAGCATACACCGGAAACTCCGAAATCAGAGAACGTCTCTGATCGATAACGCGTCCGGCGTTAACATCAGCATTACAATGTAAATGACAATGCTCGCAAATAAATTGTTTTTGCGATTTACGGTTGTTCTTAGACACGTAATGACAACGTGAACATTCTTGGCTTGTATAAGCGGGATTCACGCTAACAATTTTGAATCCCAAATTGCTCGGTCAAACGCTCTAATTTAGCTTTTACAATCGAACGATAGGTGCGTCCGATTAAACGGTTCATTGAATGCGATAAACCAGATGCTCGGAAATCCAATTGTTCGACTACAAAAACGCCAATATTCTTTTTAGCAAGCTTATTTAGAATGCGACAAATCTCATTTTTGAAATAAGATTGAATGCGGTTCTGTAATTGAACGTATCGTTCGTTTGACTTAAACTTAATGCCTTTTTCTTGAAGCTCTTTTTGTAGAGTCCAATCAGTTTTCTTCATCCCAAATCTTCAATTTTTGCGAAGGATGTTAAACCATGTTGTTCACCATCGCTGGTCGTAAACATAGAAACCATTCCAAAAATCAAGACCAAGACTAGAATCTGACGGACGCAGGCGCTTTATCATATTCAACAATCACTGAAATAACGCATTTCTTGCCATCTAATCGAAGTTGTACAAAAGGTTTTTCGAACACCGTTCGTTAAACATTCATCTAAATATGGATTACGATTCAACGGCAACATAAATCGGTTTTCCTTTTTCAAAGCGTCGATAATTTTAAGAAATATTCAAAATGCGTTGCGTTTTTAGACGCTTCAAGAACTGCAACCTTTTTCGTCTAATTTCAAAGTTTTGAGTTGTTTTAATTGTGGAAAACGAATCCGTTTACGAGCTTGTTTAATTAAACGACGCATAAAAGAACAAAAATATCTTCAGAAACAGGAAGTGTGACATTCGCTTTGTTCTGTTTCGTTGGAACAAAACAATTCACCATCTTTTGTTTGATGCCATTTGAGTTCAAGTTCATCAGAATACCAAAAATGATTTTTGTTGATGCGATAACAAGACACTAAAAGAATTCATCTTTTTTCAGAAACAGATGAATTTGTCAAAAAGATCGAACCACATCTTCAAGCTTCGTTAACCAAGACTTGTAAACTTCAACCGTTTGGGAATAACAAGTTTGCACAAAACGAGCGAACAATGGTGTTTTGAACCGCGTATTCATGAATATCCTCTAACTGTTCTTTCAACGAACGTGTTGGCGTAACGCCATCTGATACTTGTTTTTGATAACGTTTATGACATTTCACCAAAAGAGCATCAAATTGTTCTTCAGTTTGATAACTTTTAGCTTTGGTATATTTCGAAAACTCGTTATCACGAACGAAACGTAAATCAATATCTTTTAGGAAGTGAACCGATAACTCAGAATAGGAACGAGTAAATCTGCAACTAAATCGATTTTTCCACTATTCGCTGATGATTGTGAAGGAATGGTCGCAATCCATTTTTCGTTTTCAGATTTACTCATAAACGAGAGTTCCCCTTTTCTAATTGGTATTTCTGTACTATCTATTATAACATAAATAGCTTAAAAATAACCATAGAAAAAGTCACGAAAAACGTATGTTTCTGTCTACTGGTTATAATACAGCGTTATTCTCACGATGTTCGGCATCGTACTCTCACTAAATATTCTCGGGCTCGGATTTCTCCTCGCAATACTCGCCACAGTGTCTATCGGCACGCACATTTTTATCAAAATGTTTGCAAAGAATAATTTTATAAAAACTGTTGCAATATAGCAAAACAATGTGCTACAATATATTCACTCATTCGAAATGCACGTCTGCATTTCGTTTTAAAATCGATGATTTAATCATCAACCATGACAGTTAGCCATGGTTTCTCCCAAACCCCTAGTGAAGTGGGATCACGGCAGTCTCCAAAACTGCAAGCCTCCAGTTCGATTCTGAGGGGGTTTGTTCCTAATGCGATGATCGCTTATAAAGATGTATGAACAGTCAGCATCTCCCTTTAGAAGGTTATCAAATTAGAAATCACCGCCATAGTAACGACATGCGCGGATCAGTGGATGTGAAAGTAGGGGCAAGTGTCTGAAGCATCCACGGTATTATAGCAGGGTAGAGCAGTTGGCAGCTCGCAAGGCTCATAACCTTGAGGCTACGGTTTCGAACCCCGTTCCTGCAATTGACCCTAGTGGTCGTCACCGCCATAGTAACGACATGTGCGGATCGAGCGAATGTGAAGTAAGACAAGTGTCCGAAGCGTTCGCGGTTTTGGAGGGCTTGTCCCCGAGTGACTTACAATAGTCAGTAGGTGCAAATACTAGCGGCCGTTGACGGCAGACGTTATACCACGGCAGTCTGCAAATAGCACCTAAATTTTTGGACGGGGCTTGTCCCCATGTTAAGTGCAACTCCCACTAGAGTTGCGCAATATCCGTGTGGGACCGTGTCCTAGAACCTTAGTACGTCAAGGTACGGATAAATATCGTCATTTGGAGATTGACAAGATAAAGAACTTCCGTTATCGTGTTTGTGCGCAGAATACGGTAGAGGCTCGACTCACCTCGGATAAACGAGTCCTTCTGATCGGGAAGTAGCTCAACTAGCAGAGCACCTGGTTTGGGATCAGGGGTCGTAGGTTCAAATCCTGTCTTCCCGATTACGTCAAAGAAAAAGACGTTAAAACTCACGTTATTATAAGGAAACCTGTAGTTGTCTGTGAACACAGGTACATACCGGCGTAACTCAAAAGGGAGACGTTTGTGAGTCATATGAAAAGTATGGCAATAGGTATGGTTTTATGATTAAACGTTTTAATGTAAAGGTACACTTTTCCGTTGGGAATTGGTCTTGCGTCAAAGTTCGCTCGCAGGTGTGAGAGGGGGAACAAATAGTTCAGAACTTATTTTATAAGTGACGGAACTATCACGTAGGAAATTATAATTCTTTAGTCGTGAAGCATGGCAACATGTGTATAAAACGGATATAAGTGGTTGATCTGCTAAAGACTGACTTTATAAAAATTAACAGTCATTACAGTTGTGTGGTATCGAACCACACCATCTCATCAAGGTTATGGTCGGCCAACCATAATCGAGGTGTCGCATAATAAGCGTTGACTATATACATTGTGGGTGGTGTCCCACTTTATGGCGGAATAAGTTCATCGGCTTAACGCACAATAACATGACACTCAAAAGGTGCCCTGAGACGTGATGACGTCGAATTGTTATTGGTATGTGTATGGGTAAACGTTAGTGCAAGTTAGGGACTCTGGTACAGAAAACGTGCTGCATTTCGAGTGTAGCACCAAGTTCAAGTGTCGAGTGTGGTTGATGGTGCGAAAGCATCTATAAGAGTGTGCCTAACGAACGCTGTAATAAATCCACAGGAGCTTTAAAAATACTGCTTTTACGCAGATATACCGAGATGGTAGATCATACGCGGTACTGACCCGTGTCATTGTGACTGAATATACATTGTTTGATTGTAAATGCTGGTAAAAACTAAATCCAGCCCTTATCTTCGGGAAGTAGCTCAGCTTGGTAGAGTACTTGGTTTGGGACCAAGGTGTCGCAGGTTCGAATCCTGTCTTCCCGATTGTCAAGGAAAAGACATTAAAACCCGTATAGCATCATAAAATGCGTAGATTGAAAATAGGGAACGGTCTTGAAAAACCGTCAGGTCGTTATGCTACGCATGGGTTCGAATCCCACATCCTCCTTAGGGTAGTTTGTCCTACATCAAATTGATGCGGGCTTATTTTGACAATATAATACCAAAGGTATTATATTGTTGATCGTCAAAAACGTAAATAAATTGAAAAGAAAAAGGATGATTAATTTAATCATGACATCTGAAATAACTCGAGTGTTTTCAAATTACGTTTCCACCTTTTTTTGAAAACACGTTATGATTTTTACAAGCTGAGCTTGATAGAATTATTAATGATCCTGTTTTAGGGCCTCAAATTGACCAATTAGATCCTGATGAATTTTATTTATCAGAATATTATCGTGAACTAAAGAAAAATTTGTCAACGCATTGATCAAACAGATTGGAAAAACAGGTGATTATATTATTAATAATCCGTCATGGCATTGGCGTATTTTGGCAGAAAACATTCGTTCAACGATGTCGTCATTGTCACTTCGTCGAAAGATTTATTCTATTTTAGAAAAATATGACTTTTGAATTAACTAATGATTGTCAGTTAGAACTAGACGAATTAAGAAAAATCTTATTTTAGTTCATTTTGTGATTGAAAAATATTCAACGTTCAAAAATCTTGGCCATCAATGCCAACTCATATCGGATTTAAATTAGATTATGCGTTTTTCTAGTGGGCAAATGTTTACAATGTCTGATGAATATCTTTGTTCTTTTCAAAATGAAGATAAAACATGGACAGATGTTCAATTAGTTGTGCACTGGAACTGTTCGAGAAGAATTTACAGGAAAATTATTAAAGCCTGTTTTTATCAAACGTTCAGATGGCCAATATATTGGACATGCACGCTATTGTATTGAACCTAAACAAAAATCCAAAAGCAAAAATATACTAGGTGTTGATATTGTGATGTCAAACCTTATTCAGCCGTTGTTTTATATTCAAATAAAACAGTTAGTTCTGAATTGTTACCTTCTCGTCAAGTGTTTAAATTATCGGAAAA